>Ga0334722_10000204_pt1 | contig 88989 bp, 77 predicted proteins | sample C3_bottom_MG_FD_207210 | JGI IMG/M metagenome (GOLD analysis project Ga0334722, IMG submission 207210) | Sediment microbial communities from Yellowstone Lake, YNP, Wyoming, USA - C3_bottom | ecosystem: Environmental > Aquatic > Freshwater > Lake > Sediment | place: USA: Wyoming | collected...
AAGTCTACGTGCGCGTGCGCGACGAAGTGACGTACATCGCCGTTATACCTCTTGCCAAGAGGGAAATCGCTCGCGGGACGCTGAAGGCGATGCTCGAAACGGGAGGCGTATCGGAGCAGGAGTTCCTGGACGCCCTCTAACGTGTGCGATCGAGCGATCGTTTGACTCCCTCCGCGACGGGCTGGCGGGCGCAGGTCGGCCTGCGCGAGGGCCTCGAGCGCACCGTCGAGTGGTTCCGCTCGCGCGCGTAGAGAGAATCCTGACGGCGCCGGCGCGCCGGTGAGTCCCGCCCCGCCGCGGCGCGATGGCCGCGGCGGGGCTTGTCCCTGATGCTGATCCCTATGGCGGCAGCGGACAGTATCCGAGCAAGTGCCCGGCGTCGACCACGTGGTTCGCCATCTTCGCCGACAGGATCGTGTCGCCGGTGAAGTTCACGAGCCCGTTCCCATCCAGGTCGAAGTCCACGGTCTTGCCGATCAGGTTGTTCGCCGCCTTCGCGGAATTGATCGTATCCCCCGCAAAGTTCTGGAACCCGTTGCCGTCGTTGTCGTTCGCCTCCGTGCAGTCCTTCTTCGCGTCGCCGTCGGTGTTGAGCGCAGCGTCAGACGTCCCCCACTTGCAGTTCTCGGCCGAAGCGGTGAACCCGTCCGCGTCCGCGTCGCCGGCGCCGCCGCACATGGCGACGGTCGGCTTCGACCCCGGGTCGCGCGGGTTCCTGCCGAGCGCGCACTCGACGCCGTCGCGCACGCCGTCGTTGTCCGTGTCCCACGACGGTCCGTTGTCGGCCAAATCGCCTCCCATCGGCGGTGCCGGGTTGCTGTTCGCGTTGTCATCGTTCGTGATGTCGCCGAAGGCCGGGCTGGGGTGCCCGTCGGTCGCCCCGGCGAACGCCGCGCAGATGCCGGCCCCGCCGAGCGGGTTGAGGTCCTCGACGTTGGGCAAGCCGTCGTTGTCACGGTCCGGATCGCACGCATCGCCCAGCCCATCGCCGTTGGGCACTGATGTATCGTTCGTGCCCACGCCCGGCCCGTTGTCGATCTGACCGGTATCGCCCAGTGGCGGCGGCGGACCGCTGTCGGTGTTTTCCTGCAGCGGATTGCCGATCGTCGGGCAGTTGTCCGCGGCGTCCAGGACGCCGTCGCAGTCCTGATCATTGGGGCACCCCGGCAGCACGCAGTTGACGCTCCAGTCGAACTGCGCGCTGTTGTCGAAGACCCCCAGGTCGTCCGCACCCAGCGGCCGCTGGTCCAGCCGCACCCGCAGCTGGTACAGGCCGGGCTGCTGGCACCCGACGTTGACCGTGCGCTGATAGACGTTGAATCCGGGAGTCACGATGTCGTTGAAGTGCAGGTCGTTGGCGGACTGGCCGAACGGGACCGGCAGCACCGGACAGACGAGTGGCGCTACATCCAGCGTGCACTGGTCGCCCGCCTGCCACCCCCACCAGAGATTCAGCGCCGGATCTCCCGCCGCGTTCACGCAGCTCCCGGCGACGACGCGGCAGGCCGTCCAGTCGAAGCGCGCAAGGACCTGCGGCGGCACGATGTCGTTGTACGTCTTGATCTCGTGGACGGCGTACGTGCGCGTCAGGCCGACCGTCCCCGGCACGGTGTGCGAGGGCGGGATCGGGAACCCGTCCGGGTCGTTGATGACGCTGCCCGGATCGACCTGGATGTCCGCCAGCGCCTTCACGCACTTCATCGCGTCCAGGTCGTCCGTTCGGAGCAACCCGAGCGCCGCCCACCGATCGACGACGATCGGGACACCGGCCCTGTCCCAGATGATGTCGGATGCGCTCGCCAGGCCGCCGCCCGGTACGAGCACATTGCCGTTCAGCAAGCTCGCCGACCCCGCCGCCAGCGAGTAGAAGAGAATGTCGCCTCCGGCGATGTTGTAGACGTTGTCGTCGGCCACATCGCGGAGACAGATGCCGTCGATATCATCGTCCAGGGCGAAGCCTGCGACGTTCAGCCCGAGCGCCCCCTCCGAAACGTAGACGCGTGGCCGGCCCGCCGGCACGTTCGCGAAGGCTGAGACCAGGACATCGGCCGGGCTGGCGCCCACGGGCGGCGCACCGGTGATCCACGGCACGCCGGGCGCGAAGAGCGCGGTCAGCGTCGGCGATCCGCTCTCGAGCGAGAAGTACACCGGGCGGTCGACAGCGTCGTACACGTCCAGGTCGCACGGCGGCAACCCGCATCCCGTCGCGTAGTTCGTGTTGGCGTACGTGAAGTTGAAGTTGTCGATGCCGTCGATGTCGTCGTCCGGCGGCGCCGCGGGCTCGGAGTTCGGGCCGGGGTCGCCCGGCGGGCCTGAGCGCATGATCTTTGCGCCGCCATTGCCGTCGCAGGGTATGCCGTTGCCGTCGTAGATCTGGTAGTTGCTGCCGTTGAGGAACGTCCCGAACTCGTCGGACGACGGCTCGGGCGGCACGCAGCCTGCCTCGCCCAGGACCGCCGTCCCGGGCACGCCCGTGGACCCCGGCCGCACCGAGAAGCCGATGTATCCAGTGACATCGGTCGAGCCGAAGTCGTCGCCGTACGCCAGCCCGTCGACGTCGTCCACCGCGCCGATCGGGGCGCAGCCGGGCGCTGAGAGGCCCAGGCCGACACAGTTGATCCCAACGACCGGCGGCCCCCCCGGGATGCCGAGGATATCGGCGGGGTGGTACGTGCCGCCGTTTGTTGTCGCGTTCGGACCCGTCGATGCGATCGTCCAGCTCGGGAACGGTTGCTGGGGCAACGGGATGTGCTTGACGAGGTTGATATTGCCGACGAACTGGTTGATCGGGTCGAACAGCCGCACGCCGCGGTCGCCGCCGCCGAGACCGCCGCCCTTGAAGATGTAGGCGTCGCCGATCGGCGGGATCTGGTGGATCTTCGAGTGTACCGGGACGGCGTTCAGGTTGTGATACAGCGGCGCGCCCGGCAGCTGCACGTCGACGAAGACGTCGAAGAAGCTGTCGACGGGGAAGCCTCCCGGAGGCGGCGTGACGCAGCCCAGCGAGCGCAGCGCGGGGTTCGCGCTCTGCGTCACCCGCACCGGCTGGCCCGTGATCGGATCGCTCCCCGTCAGGCTCATCGCGATGATCTCGATCGGGATCTCGGTGGGGGTAGGCGGATACATCACGACCCGCGTGTTGGGGTCGTAGAGCGTCAGCACCCGCGCCCGCCCCGGCGTCTCGATGCCGATCTCCGCCGCGCTCGGGAACTGGACCACCACCCCGGGGCCGCTCCACGGCCCGGCGCAGCTCGCGGCGGTCGTCACCCCGGGTCCCAGGACGCGCGGGCCGCCCGGCAACACGCCGAACAGCGCCGCCGCCACGCCGATAGCGATCGCCAACAGATGCGTGCGTCTCATCGCAGACCTCCCCTGCCATGCCACATCTCCGGGACGCGAAGGACGACGAGACGATGCGGAAATGCGCAAAGCCGGCCGCACCGGCCAGCTTTCGCACAGTCATGCCAGCACAACCTGCGCCAGAGCCGCCCCGCACGGGCCCTGTTCAGTTGTTGGGATTTGCCAACAGCTATCGTACACCCGCTGTCAAGCCCCCATGAACGCGATTCACAGGGGCGCAGCCTGCTGCGCCCGCCGTTCGCCGCTCGCCGTGCGGTAGGGGCGCAGCCTGCTGCGCCGGCCCAGCCGGTTGCCGCTAACCCGGCACCCCACCAAGCTTCCCTCACACCACGCAGCGCAACAGGAAGCGGAGGACGCCATGGCCGAGCACCCCACCCCCACGCGCGACGAGGTCGTCGCATACCTGCGCGAGCGGCGCAACTGGGGCCGCTGGGGCGCCGATGACCAGCGCGGCGCCATCAACCTGATCACGCCCGAGAAGCGCGTCGAGGCCGCCGGCCTCGTCCGCAGCGGCCGCAGCGTGTCGCTGAGCCGCGACTTCCCGACGATCCCCGGACGCCACAACCCGATGCCCGCGCAGCACTTCGTGCGCGTGATGGAGAACGGCGTCGTTGACTACTACGGCATCGTCTACCACGGCTACGTTGCCACCCACGTCGACGCGCTCTGCCACGTCTGGGACGGCGAGGGCATGTGGAACGGCCGCGATCCCGCGAAGGAGATCTCCAGCAACGGCGCGCGCTTCGGCGCCATCGACCAGTGGCGCGACGGCATCACCACGCGCGGCGTCCTGCTGGACATCCCGAAGCTCCGCGGCGAGGACTTCGTGACGATCGAGCGGCCGATCCACGGCTGGGAGCTCGAAGCGGCGGCGAAGGCGCAGGGCGTGAGCGTCGGCGCCGGCGACGCCATCGTCGTGTACGGCGGGCGCGAGAAGTGGCAGGCGGCGCACCCGGAATGGAGCGGCTACCGGCCGCCGAGCCCGGGCCTGCACGCGTCGTGCCTGCCGTTCCTGCGCGACCACGACGTGTCGGTGCTCGTCTGGGACCTGATGGACGCCGCCCCCAACGAGTACGGCCTGCCCTGGACGATGCACGCCGCGATCTTCTGCTACGGCGTCGCGCTCGTCGACAACGCGCTCGTGCAGCCGCTCGCGGAGGCGTGCGCGGAGGAGGGACGCTACGAGTTCATGCTGACCTTCGCGCCGATGCCCGTCATCGGCGGCACCGGCTCGCCCGTGAACCCGCTCGCGCTGCTGTAGCTGTCAGCGGCGCGCGATGAGCGGTTAGCGCCGAATCTCAACTTTGTGCGAAGCGATCGGCATCCGCGCGATACTCTCTCTAGTAAAGACGCGGGCGGACTGCCCGGGAGAGGCCCCATTGGACTGGAACACAATCGTTACCGGCGTTGGGGCAGCGCTGGCTGTCGTGGGTCTGTTTAGCATAGCGATGGACCGGCTAACGCTTCCGAAGGTTCGCATCGCGCTGGGAGAGTGGGCTGAGGCAGGGCACTTCACACCTCCAATCCGCTTCTGGCACGTGACCGTGCATAACGAGTCGACACCTCCGCCGGTTCGATGGTTTCGACGGAGACAATTCGCGTACAGCGCTGACGTCGCCGTGACGATCTGGAGGGTCGGAGCAACTTCGCCAACGCTTCGGGCTATCGAAGCGCGATGGAACCCAACCCCGGAACCCCTGCATTACTGGTGGGATCCGATTAGCAGCACGCTTCTGTCGCGCCCGGACTTGGGCCAAGCATTGGCGAACCGGACGCTACCCCAGCTCGTGCCGCGTGAGGGCGGTTACGGGGTGGCTTTCTTGTCGAAGCGTGACGGTGAAGCGGATTGCTATCTCTTCAACGACATGGCGTACCAGCATCTCGAGACCGCGACCACGCGGCAGTTTCAGAACCCCGCTTGGAGAGTTGCGCCGGGCAACTACTACGTAGATGTGTCGGTCACGTGGGCAGACCGCGGCGCGCATGAAGCGTGGTTCAAACTAGACATCACCGGCCCGGCGGTCTACGACGTGAAGCTCGAGTTGCTGCCACGGAATCCTCTCGGGCAGCGAGCTTGATCGTCGTGGTGCCTCACGGGTTGGATCGACTAAGAGCGTGGTCCGCATCGGCCAGACGGCGCGCCAGCAACTCGACCAAGCGTTGTTCCTCGGCCGAGTCTACGGCAACGCCGATAGATGCAAAGAACGTATCGGCGACTAACGCTCCCTGTCGGACGAAGGCCCAATCCAACGTACTCGCCCCTCGTCGGTCATGTGTGATGGTGCGCTCTAGCATTGACGCGTCTCCGATATCAGGAAACGAGGCGAACCCGGCGGTCGCAGGCGGGACTGAATCTCGGTTGGACGAGGCGAAGACTGCTTGACAAGCCGTCAGAGTGCTTCGTAGAGACTCGAATGCCTCTGTCGCGTCTCGCGGTGTTGGGAAGACACGGACGTTGCCGACAGCGAATCGGTCGCCTGCGGTATGGAAGAACAGAGGAGAGGTAGCAGAGGCGACCTGCGACCAGTCCTCGTTGTTCAATACCTCGCAGTCAGCGCGGCCAAGCGGCTCTGCAGCCATCTTCGGTGGAATTGGGCGAATCTCCCAATCGGTTCCGAAATCTCCGAGCTTGAAGACCGCGGTACCGGCAGTCTCGAGCGGCCCGACGACACGTCGCAACGAATCGGACTCGATGGCGAGTCCGACGCCAGCCTGATTGCCGGAAGTGTTCAGGCCGATCACTTCACCGCAGCGCGTAAACAACGGGCCTCCGCTGTTACCAGGGTTGAGAGGAGCGTCGGTTTGGATGTAGTCGCGGCCCCCAATGCTCCGGCGTGCTGAAAAGATTCCCGATGTGGCAGAGGGCTCTCCTGGCAGGTCTAGCGCGAACCCGAGGGCAATTAGAGGATCACCGACCATGAGACTGGCCGGCTTTCCCCACGTGACCGGGCGCAATGATGTCGTCGAGGCTCGTATCAGAGCGAGGTCGAGCACGTCGTCGGCGGCCAGAACCGCGCCATCGGCGCTCCCGGCTGCGGTCTCTATCGCCACGCTGTCGTTTTCAGCAACGACGTGCTGATTGGTGAGAATTAGGCCATCACGCAGGACGATCCCGGTACCGACTAAGCTGCCCGTATTCACGCGGACTACAGACGCCCGCATGGATGCGATCGCTGCGGTCTGAGTGCAAGATTCGGCTGGTGGAGACGGCGCCGCCGAACTAGAAGGGGCACCAGACGATCCCGCACAGCCAACGCCGATGACGAGCAGCGCGCCCAGGCCAATCAGTCCGCCGCGCGTGTGCATCCTTGCAGCATACTTGGAATAGGCTGGTCGGAGGTGATCGCAGGGTTGCCGCACGCAAATGGTTGATCGCGCGAGCGGCACGTTCCCGCGCCTGGATCTTCGGTCCGCACGAGCACCGAATGATCGCGATCAACGCAGGAACGTCGTCGAGCGCGGTGGCCCGTACCACGTCGACGCTCAGCAAGAGCGCCTCGTCGTCAGGCTGCCGCATAGACGAGCTGCGCCGAGTTCAGGATGTTCCTGCGGCGTATCCAGTTCGGGTTGCTCTCAACGGCCCGCCGCTCCACGACGTCGACATCGCGGCCCAGGATCGCCTTCAGGGCGTCTTCCATGTGAATCAGCGTCGAGATGCTGACCCGCGCCGTCGGCGCGAACGTCACCAGTACGTCGACATCACTCTCCGCGTCAAAATCTTCACGCAGCGCCGAACCGAACAGCTCGAACCGAACGACCGCCCACGTCCGGCAGAAGGCACCGATCTGCTCTTCCGTCACGTGCAGCCGGGCGAGGACATCATCCATGCCCGAACTATAAGCGATGCGCGCGGTGAGGCTTGTCCCCTCGACAGGCGGGGAGAGCCACAGAAGGCGCCGCGAGCGGCGCCTCCTGACTACAACCTACAACCTACTCCGCCGGCGAGCCGCCGCCGAAGGGCGGTCGCGGCGGGCCGGGGGGGCCATCGGGCCGATTCGGGCGCCGGTCGCGCAGGCCGCCGTCCGCGCTGCGCTCCGGTCCGCGCTCGGGGCCGCGCTGCGGTGCGCCGCCGCCGCCACCGTAGCCGCCGCGTCCGCGCGGGCCGCGGTCGCCGCCGCCGCCACCACCACCGCCGCGTCCGCCGTAGCCACCGCCGCCGCCGTTGCCGCGCGGCCCGCGGTCTCTGCCGCCACCACCGCCGCCGCCGTAGCCGCCACCGCCGCGTCCGCCGCGGTCGCCGCCGTCACGGGGCGGGCGCGACTCGCGCTCGGCCTTCTGCCGCGCGACGACCGCCGCCGGGTCCGTCTCGCCTGCCAGCACCGCGCGGCGCGACAGGTTGATGCGGCCCATCGAGTCGATCTCGGTGACCATCACCATCACCTCGTCGCCGATCTGCACCACGTCCTCGACCGAGGGGACGCGGAAGTCCGCCAGCTCGGAGATGTGCACCAGGCCGTCCTTGCCCGGCGCGATCTCCACGAACGCGCCGAAGTTCATGATGCGCGCGACGCGGCCCGTGTAGATCTGCCCGACCTCCACGTCCTTCGTCATGCCCTCGATGATGTCGATCGCCTTGCGCGCCGCCTCTTCGTTCGTCGCGCCGATGAACACCGACCCGTCGTCCTCGATGTCCACGGTGCATCCCGTCTCTTCGATGATCGAGCGGATCACGCGCCCGCCGGGGCCGATCACCGTGCCGATCTTCTGCGGGTCGATCTGCAGCCGGTACATGCGCGGCGCGTACGGCGACATCTCCGCGCGCGGCTCCGGCAGCGCCTGCAGCATCTTCTCCATGATGAAGAGCCGGCCCTCGCGCGCCTGCGCCACCGCGTCGCGCATCACGGACATCGGGATGCCCTGGATCTTGATGTCCATCTGCAGCGCGGTGATGCCCTCTTCCGTGCCGGCGACCTTGAAGTCCATGTCGCCCATCGCGTCCTCGAGCCCGGCGATGTCCGTCAGCACCTTGTAGCTGCCGTCCTCCGCCATGATCAGCCCCATCGCCACGCCCGCGACGGGCGCCGCGATCGGCACCCCCGCGTCCATCAGCGAGAGCGTGCTGCCGCACACGCTCGCCATCGATGTGCTGCCGTTGCTCGACAGGATCTCCGAGACCACGCGGATCGTGTACGGGAAGTCCTCCTGCTCCGGCAGCACGGGCATCAGCGCGCGCTCCGCGAGCGCGCCGTGGCCCAGCTCGCGGCGGCCCGCGCCGCCCATCCGCCCCGTCTCGCCGACGCTGTACGGCGGGAAGTTGTAGTGGTGCATGTAGCGCTTGCTCTCGATCGGCGAAAGCGTGTCGAGCCGCTGCGCGTCACCGACGCCACCGAGCGTCGTGACGCTCAGCGCCTGCGTCTGGCCGCGCGTGAACAGCCCCGTGCCGTGCACGCGCGGCAGGATGCCGACCTCGCACGTGATCGGGCGGACCTCCTTCGAGTGGCGGCCGTCCGGGCGCCTGTCGCGCTGCACGATCGAGTCGCGCACGGTCTTCTTCACGAACGCGTCGAGCGCCTCGCCGACGGCCTTCTCGGTGTACTCCTCGCCGTACTTCTCGACGAGCTTTGCCTTGTGGTCGTCGAGCCCGCCCTGGCGCTCGTCCTTCGCCAGCGCCAGGAACTCCTCGACGTTGCCTGCCAGCTCGGCGAACACGAGCTTCTTCAGATCTTCGGGCAGCACGGGCGGCTCGTACTCCCACTTGGTGGGCTTGAGCGCCGCAACCATCTCCTCCTGCAGCTCGATGAGGGTCTGGTTCTGCTTCTGCGCGAACTCCATTGCGCCGAGGATGACGTCCTCGGGCGCTTCGTTCGCGCCGGCTTCCACCATCATGATCGCGTCCTTCGTCCCGGCGACGACGATGTCGATCAGGCTCTGCTCGAGCTGCTCGAACGTGGGGTTCACCACGTACTGGCCCTCGATGTAGCCCACACGCACGGAGCTCACCGGCCCGGCGAACGGGATGTCCGAGATCGACAGCGCCGCCGAAGCGCCGACCGTGCCCAGCACGTCCGGGTCGTTCTCCTTGTCGACGGCAAGCACCGTGATCACGATCTGCACGTCGTTGCGCATGCCCTTCGGGAAGAGCGGACGCAGCGGCCGGTCCGTCAGCCGCGCGCTCAGCGTCGCCTCCGTCGAAGGGCGCCCTTCGCGGCGGAAGAAGCTGCCCGGGATCTTGCCCGCGGCGTACATCTTCTCCTCAAAGTCGATGGTGAGCGGGAAGAAATCCATCCCGGGTCGCGGCTGCCGCGCCATCGTCGCCGTGCACAGCACGACCGTGTCTCCGTACTGCACGAGCACCGCGCCGTTCGCCAGGTTGGCGACGCGGCCCGTCTCGATCGTGAGCTCTTTCCCTCCGAACTCGCGTTTGAATCGTTTCATTTCAGGCATGTGTGGGTGGACCCTCCGTCCTTACTGGGTGCGCAGGTTTCGTTCGAACCTGTGTCTCTCACGTGTGATTGCGCAATGCAGCAGCGTTGCTCCGGCTGCGTCTACGTCTCGAGAGCGGATTCGTGAGATCCGGGGCCTCGGCCGCACCTGCGGCTCTTCCGGTATGCCCCTGCTCGAGGTGACGTCTTCTACTCTTCCCTACGTCACGCGCCCGGTCCCTGACTCGGGCAGATATGAGAGGGCCTCCGCCGGGCTTGTCCCTTACTTGCGGAGGCCGAGCTTGGCGAGGATCGCGCGGTAGCGCGTCACGTCCGTTTTGTTGAGGTAGGCGAGCTGGCGCCGCCGCTGCCCCACGAGCTTCAAGAGCCCGCGCTGGGTGTGGTAGTCGTGCTTGTTGGCCTTGAGATGTTCCGTGAGGCCGTTGATCCGCTCGGTAAGGAGAGCGATCTGCACTTCCGCGGAGCCGGTGTCAGTCTCGTGGGCCTTGTGCTGGCCGATGATCTCGGCCTTGCGTCCGGTAGCTAACCCCATATTGCGTGAAGGGTAACAGGCGCCGCACAGCACGGCAACCGGGGCAGATGCCTAAGGGAAGTGACGGCATCAGACGTACCGAACGGCACGCCTCCGGCAAGGATGTCCCCGCGCGCCCCGGCTTCGGCAGCCGCCCGTGCGCCGATGGCGTAGAATCGCCATGTGGACCTTCACGGCTGGGTCAAACAGCAACACTTCGTCAGCCACCTCGTGCTCGAACGCGAGGTCATCGCCCGGCTCGACCACGCGCAGATGCGCACGCGCACGCCCGAAGGCGGCAACTCCGTCGCGTGGCTCGTCTGGCACGTCTCGCGCTGCGAGGACGTCGCCGTAAACGCGATCGTCCGCGGCGAGCCGCAGGTGCTTGCATCGCCCGAATGGCGCGCGCGTCTCGCGGCTGAGAGCGAGCAGATCGGCGCCGGCATGAGCGACGACGAGGTCACCGGTCTCTCCACCGCCATCGACCTCGGCGCGCTGCTCGACTACCGGGAGGCGGTCCGCGACGCCACGTCGCGCTGGATCGACACCATTGCTCCCGCCGCGCTTGACGAGGTGCCGGATCTCGACGCGCGCCTCGCGGCAGCAGGGCGGCTCTGGCCCGAAGCAGGTGCCTGGGTGCGCGACATGTGGCAGCCCTGGCCAGCGAGTCTGTTCCTGAACTGGGTCGCCATCGGCCACACACTCATGCGCATCGGCGAGATGCGGACGACCATGACGCGGCTCGGCGTCACGGTACGCTGATCGCCCGTATGACCGTACCCGTCGAAGCCACGCCGCTTCCGCGCCTCGCCGCGCTCTTCCGCCACTACGCGGACGTCGACTTTCCCGCCGCCGGCGCGCCCCTCTACGCCGAGATCGCCGCCGGCATCGCCGCAGACGACGAGCTGCTGGCACTCGCCTCGCATACCCGTCCCGGCCAGCCCGGCCCGAACCTGCTCTTCGCCGCCGTGCACTACCTGCTCCTCTCCGGCGTCGAGCACCCGCTCGCGGCGTACTATCCCGACCTCTCACCCGACCAGCGGCCGCCCGCGCCGCCATACCCGCCGTTCCGCGACTTCTGCCTCCAGCACCGCGACGCGATCGCCGCGCTCGTGCCCTCGCGCCTCGTCCAGACCAACGTCATCGAACGTTGCTGCGCGCTCGCGCCGGCGTTCGCCGAGGTCTACCGGCGGGGCGGACAGCGGCCCCTCGCCCTTGTCGAGATCGGTTGCAGCGCCGCCCTCAACCTGCTCTTCGACCGCTACCACTACGACTACGGCGGCGGCCTCACGTGGGGCGATCCGGCGTCCCCTGTGCGCCTGGCATCCGAACTGCGCGGCGCCATCGCGCCGCCACCCTTCCCGGATCAGATCCCCGTCGCCTCCCGCACCGGCATCGACCTCGCCCCCGTCGACCTCGCGGACGATGACGCCGTGCTCTGGCAGCGCGCGCTCATGTGGCCCGAGCGCATCGAGCGCCAGCAACGGCTCGCCGCCGCGATCCCCATCGTGCGCGACGCCGCGCCCTCGCTTATCGCCGCCGACGCCCGCGACGCGCTCCCCGCGGCGCTCACCGCCGCACCCGCGGGCGCCGCGCTCTGCGTCTTCGCCACCTACGTTCTCTACCAGTTCGCCCGCGACGCGCGCCAAGAGCTCCTCGGCATCATGCGCGCGCACTCCCACGACCGCGACGTGTTCTTCCTCTCCATGGACAGCGAGGACCGCGCGACCGGCGATGGACTGCTGCGGCTCACGCACTACGCGCGCGGCGAGTCCGAACAGGCGCTGCTCGCCCGCTGCCACCCGCATGCGCGCTGGATCGCCTGGTCGGCGCCGTGAGCGTCGCCATCGTCACGGACAGCACGGCATGCGTCCCGGCCGGGGTCGCCGCGCGCTACGGCATCGAGGTCGTGCCGTTGCACCTGATCTTCGGCGGCCGCACCTTCGTCGATTCGCTCACGGAGGACACCTCGGACTTCTACGCCCTGCTCCGCGCCTCGGGCGAGCGCCCCACCACCGCCGCACCGTCGCCCGGCATGTTCTTGCAGGCTATCGAGCGCGCCGCGCGCCGCGCCGATGCCGTCCTCTGCATCACCGTCTCGCGCCAGTTCAGCGCCATGTACGACTCCGCCCGCCACGCCATCGCCATCGCCGAAGCGGAGGCGCCCGGCACCAGGATCCGCCTGCTGGACTCCCGCAACGCCGCGATGGCCCAGGGCTTCGTCGTCATCGAAGCCGCGCGCCGCGCCGCCGAAGGCGCGTCGCTCGACGAAGTCACGGCGCGCGCGGAGGAGATGACGTCGCGCGTCACCCTGCTCGCCATGCTCGATACGCTCACATACCTCGCCCGCGGCGGGCGCGTCCCCCGCGCGGCTGCCTGGGCCGCCGGCATGCTGCAGGTGAAGCCGATCGTCCGCTTCAGCGCCACCAACATCAAGCTCGTCGCCCGGACCCGCACCCGCGCCCGCGCGCTCGAGAAGATGCTCGACCTGCTCGCCGGTGTCGCCGGAGACCGGCCACTGCACCTCGCGGTGCACCACGCCAACGCCGAAGCCGACGCCGCGTACCTGCTCGCCCAGGCGCAACGGCGCACGCGCGTCGCCGAGTCCTACCTGACGGAGTTCACGCAGGTGATGGGCGCACACACCGGTCCGGGCCTGGCCGGCTTCGCCTGGTGGCTCGAATAGCTACTCGTATCGCAGCGCCTCGGCGATCGGGATCCCGGACGCCTGCCGCGACGGGATGATCGTCATGACCAGCGACGCCACGAACGCGAACGCACCGATCGCCACGATCTGCAGCCACGGCACGTAGAAGCTCTCGATCTGGTTCGACGCGAAGTCCGCGCTCGTCAGCAGCTGGTTCGCCAGCAGGATCGCCAGCGCGATGCCGCTCAGGATCCCCAGCAGCGCGATGAACGACGACTCCATGATGAAGCTGATCGCCACCGCCCGCCGCGTGTAACCTATCGCCCGCAGCATGCCGATCTGCTGCCGGCGCTCCACCACCGTGCGAAACGCGATCACCCCCACCGCCGCGATCCCCACGAACAGCCCGATCCCCATGAACCCCTGGATCAGGTACAGGAACCCCCGCTGCTGCGCCTGCGCGTCATCGATCACCTTGCGCAGCGAATCCGCCTGCACGCCCTGCGCAAGCAGCGCCTTCTCGATCGTCCGCGCCTCGGCCGTCGCGTCCACGCCGGGGTTCAGCTTCACCAGGTGTACTGTCGCCGCCGGCCGCGGGTACAGCGCGTCGAACGTCTGCGGCGAGAGGAACAGCCCCTCGTACAGCAGACTCGCCTTCGTCGCGATCACGCCGATGATCTGCACGTCGCGCACGCTCGCCGGGATGCTGCCGTCGCGCACCTGGATCGTCACCGGCTTGAACGTCTTGTCCGCGTCCTTGATCTCGCTGACCGAGAACCCGTCGCCCCGGTTGCCGCCGCCGCCCAACGCGAACTCCGGGATCACCGCCAGGTTCGGCGTGCTCGCCAGCGCCCGCCAGACGTCGGCATCGCTCGCGTACCCCTCGGCGCGCGCCTGGAGCTTCACCCCGTTGCCCGCCAGGAATCCCGCCGATGGCCCCGCCGTCCCGTATCGCTCGTACGTGTTGTCCGCTTCGCCCGGCTTCGCCTTCACGCGCACTTCCGACACCCGGCTGTTCGCCCAGCGCACGTCGTCCACCCCGGCGATCCCGCTCGTATCGACGCCTTGCGCCTGCAGCGCCGCCGGCAGGTCGGCGATGTGGTTGTTCGGGCTCTCCGTCACGCTCACCTGGTAGCCGCCCTCGGCGTCCTTGCTCAGGAAGATGCGGCTGAAGTTCGAATTCATCGTCGAGATCATCACCAGTGCGAACATCACCAGCGAGATCATCGCGACGGTCATGCCCGTCCGGAACTTGTTCGCCAGCGGATAGGCGACCGCCGTGCGGATCGAAGGCACCAGCGTCGAGAACGCGGCGCTCCCGGCGCGCGTCAGTACCGCGAGCATCAGGTCCGCGTTGTAGATCAGCACGAATGTCGCCGCCAGCACCATGACGACGCCGCTGATGAAGAACATCTCGATGCCGCCGTCGTAGTTGGGCGGGATGTGCCCGCCGGCGCCCAGCAGCCAGTACACCAGCAACACCAGACCCATCGTCGTGAACACCGGCCGTTGCGGCAGCCCGATCATCGTCAGGCTCAGCGCTGCGCCGAGGATCAGCAGCGAGATCCCCGACGAATACGGCGCCGCTGACGCGAACCCTACCCCGACGATCACCAGCAGCGCCCCGATCGCCGCGGCCATCGCGCCCGCCTGGAAGATCCGGTTCAGCGCGAAGCCCGCGATCACCACCGCCAGCACCGCCGCCACCCCACCGCCGACGCCCAGCAGCACCGACACCGCGCCGGACGCCGGGAACGTGTCGTACACCCCGAACGCCGCGATGAACAGCCCCGCCGTCGCCGCGCCGAACGCCGGCACGACCAGCAGCATCCCCACGCTCGAAAGCCACTGCCGCCAGCCCGCCGGCTTCCAGATCAGCCAGCGCACGAACGACAGCAGCGACCGCACGCCGCGCACGGCTCCCGGCCGCATGCGCTCGGGCGCCGGCTCCGGCGTGTCGCGGATCGCGCTGACGATGTTCAGCGCCCCCACCCGCCACGACGAGAACGTCACTGTCAGGAACGTCAGTACCACGCCCAGCGAGTACGACACGATCAGGCTGCGCGCGCTCACGTGGAACACGACCGAAAGGTTGAACCCGGCGAACAGCGCCGCCATGATCCGCACCATGACCAGCGACACCGCGATCCCCAGCGCGCAGCCGACCGCCGCCGCGCCGACGTTGTATGCCATCCCTTCTGACAGGAAGATCTGCACCAGGTGCCGGCGCTTCGTGCCCACGGCCCGGATCATCCCCATCTCCGCCTTTCGTTCCGCCGCGAGCATCACGAAGATCAGGAAGATCAGCATCATCCCCGCCGCGATCGAAAACAGCCCGAGCACCACGAAGAACGTCGTGAGGAAGCTCGCGAGCAGGTTTGCGGCATCCACCAGGCTGCGCTTCGTCGTCGTCGCCCGATAGGGCGTGTCCTGCAGCTTCGAGTTCAGCGCGTCCTTGATCCGCTTCGAGTTGTTGATCCCGTCGCGCACGCCGCCGTCGTTCGACACGGCGATGAAGTCCACTTCGCCGGGGCGGTTGAACAGCGCCTGCGCCGCCGCCAGCGTCGTCACCAGGCCCGCCGGCACCGAGAAGCTCGTCCCCGTCAGCGCGCGGTCCTTCACGATGTCCCGCACCGTCAGAGTGCGCGGCTGTCCCTCGATGAAGATCTGCAGCGCGTCGCCTTTCGCGATATCGAGCTTGTCCGCCGCCGACTTGTTCGCGTACAGCTCGTCCGGTCCCAGGTCGGAGAGCCGGACGCTGCCGCCGCTCACGCTCTCGAAGTCGCTCTCGAAGCTCGCCAGGTGCCGCGCATCCACACCCGCCAGCACCACCACCGGCTCCGTCTGCCCGGCGCGCGCGTTGCTGACCGGCACCGGCCCCCGGATCACGCTCACCGCGCCGTCGACGCCCGGGATCGCCCGAAACGTGTCGCCCAACTCCAGCGCCTTCGCCTCGGGGATCGGCCGCGCCGATACGAGCGACGAGCCCTCGAAGTCGCCGCCGCTGTCGCCCGCCTGCGTCTGCACCGTCTCGTCCACGCTGTGCAGCGTGTCGTACGCCTGGTTCGTCACGCTGTAGTCCACCGTGTCGCCGATGCTGAACGCCGTGCTGATGATCAGCGTGCTCAGCATCAGGCCGAGGACGATCAGCACGGTCTGCGCGCGCCGCCGCGGGATGTTCCGCAGGCCGATGAAGAACATCACGCGGTTCCGCAACGCCACCCAGGCGACGGACGAGAGCGCGACCGCCAGCAGCACCAGCAGCGCGATCATGATGTACGTCATCGAGAGGCCGAACAGCTCGTTCACGCCGGCGCCCGCGCCACGTCTTCCCGGACGATCTGGCCGTCCGTCATGTGGATGATCCGGTGGCAGCGCGCCGCCACTTCCGGCGCGTGCGTGACGATGACGAAGGTCTGGCCCTGGCGCCGGTTGAAGTCCGTGATCAGGTCCATGATCTCGTTCGCGTTCTGCGTGTCCAGATCGCCTGTCGGCTCATCGCCCCAGACGATCGCCGGTTCGTTCACCAGCGCCCGCGCGATGGTCACGCGCTGCCGCTGCCCGCCGGAGAGTTGCGCCGGCCGGTGCCTGGCCCAGTCGCGCAGGTGCACCAGGTCCAGCGCCCCCAGCGCTTTCTCGCGCGCCTGCTTTGGCTTCGTGCCCGACACGAGGAGCGACAGCTCCACGTTCTCGACGGCGCTCAGCACTGGCAGCAGGTTGTAGAACTGGAACACGAACCCCATCGAACGCGCCCGGAACTCTGTCCGCCGGTCGTCGCTCAGCTTGTTGATGTCCTCGCCGTTGATCAGGATCAGCCCGCGGTCGATCGTGTCCAGGCCGCTCAGGCAGTTCAACAACGTCGTCTTGCCGCAGCCCGAAGGCCCCATGATCGCCACCATCTCGCCGCGCGCGACGTGAAACGTCACCCCGCGCAGCGCCTCCACGGTGATGCTCTCGGTCCGGTACACCTTGACCACATCGCTGGCGTCGATGATCAGATCCCGGCCGTTGCGCGACGGCAGGGTCACGGGCTTCATCGGTTCGGTCGTCATGCGCGTGCGCCTCTGCCGCCGCCGGCGGTCCCGGGCCGCGCTGACGCGGCCCTGCGAGAAGTCTTCCCTCAGAGGCTAACGGATGCCGCCGCGCTGGTGCCACGCGCCCGCGCTGAAGAATTCGCAGCGCGATGCGCCACCATCATCGCTCGCAACGGATGTTGCGGCGCGCGCGCCATCGGTGCGCCGTGCGGCCGGCTCGTCTGCTCGCTCCCGCGCGATCGCTTACTTGCGCTTGCCGGCGCCCGCCCGCGCCGGGGCGCGCGCCGAAGGCGGCCGGTAGCTCGAGGCGCCTGCCTTCTTCATGGCGTTGACGCCCTCGCGCGTCGACATCAGCGGTGTCGTCGTCACCTTGCTGCAGCCGCCGCCCGCCGCGACCGACATGGCGAACGCCGCCGCGCTGGCGTTGTCCGGCATGTCGAGGATGGCGATGACGTCGTACTTGCCGAAGGTGAGGTAGCCGCTCACCACCTTGCCGCCGAGCTTCTCGACCGCCGGCCGGACCATTTCGATCCGGTCCTGCGGATTCTTCACCATCGCTGCCCACGACTCCGGCGTGTATCCGACCTGGATCATGTAGAACGGCATGCTGTGACCTCCTGTCGTGCAAACTGGCGCAGACTGACAGCATACGCCGCGGCGAGATGTGATCAAGCACCGTGGCCGCTCGCCCGGGCCGCCGTTACGGCGCGGCGCTGACGGGCGTCGCGGCCGCGGGCGTCGGCGGCGCGACGGACGGCGTCTCCGTCGGCACGGCGTCGACCACCGTGTACGCGCCGGTGGCCACGTCGAACGCGTACGACGCGCCGCCGGCCGAGGTCAGGTACAGCACCTTCACGTCGCCCGCGACGATCCGCAGCGACCCCGTCTTCTCCGGCGAGAAGTACGTCTCGCCGCTACCAGTGCCGTTCTCGGTCGATGAGGAGACGACCAGCACGGCGCCCCGCGTCGGGTCGTCCCGCTCCGCGCCGCTGTAGACCTGGATGAAGCGGCCGTCGCGGACCCACTGGAACACCGTCTCGAACTCATGCCCCATGAACGAGTTGGGCCGGTGGGCGATGATCCCGGTCGGCGCGGCAAACGGCCGGGGAGTGGGGCGGACTGGGTTCCGGTCTTTGGCGGCGGGCGATACCTGTGCCCCCGCCGTATACAGCGCCGCTGCTTCGGTGGCGCGTTGGCGTTTTTCTGGTGGCAGTTCGTCGCCGCCAGTAGAACCACCGCTGGCCGCCGTGCACGCGGCCAGCACGCCGGCCAGCGCAAGCGCGGCGGCCGCCCCCGCCAGCGCCCAACACGCGCGACGTTCATGCATCGCTGTCACCAGGGTCTTGCCGCTGCCGGGAAGATGATACCGGCTGGCGTCAAGGCCCGGCGTCAGTAGCTGGCGACCAGCGTCTCTTCTTCCGTCGGCAGGCTGCGCTTGATCACGTCCAGGTACTCCAGCGCCACCCCCGCCCCGATCGCCACGCAGTCCAGCGCGTTCTCCGCCACCGCGCACGGGATCCCCGTCTCCTGCGTCAGCAGGATGTCGATGTGCCGCAGCAGCGCACCCCCGCCCGTCAGCACGATGCCCCGGTCGATCACGTCCGAGGCCAGCTCCGGCGGCGTCCGCTCCAGCACCGTCCGCACGACCGTCACGATCGTCCCCAGCGAGTCCTGGATCGCCGCCGTCACGTCGCTCGAGGTCACCGTCAGCGTCTTCGGCAGTCCGCTGATCTGGTCGCGCCCGCGGACCTCCATCTTCAGGTCCTCATCGAGCGGCACCGCCGCGCCAATCGTCGTCTTCACTTCTTCCGCCGTCCGGTCGCCGATCAGCAGGTTGTAGCGACGCTTGATGTACGCCACGATCGCGTCGTCCAGCCGGTCCCCCGCCACCCGCACGCTCTCGCTGACCACGATCCCGTACATCGAGATCACCGCCGCCTCCGTCCGCCCGCCGCCGATGTCCACCACCATGTTGCCGCTCGGCGAGTTGATAGGGATCCGCGCCCCGATCGCCGCCGCCAGCGGCTCCGGCACCAGGTGCACGGGCCGGCGGCCGCCCGCCTGCTCCGCCGCGTCGCGCACCGCCCGCTGCTCCACGCTGGTCACGCCGGCGGGGATGCACACCATCACCTCCGGCTTCACCAGGTTGAAGCGCCCGACGACGCGCGAGATGAAGTAGCGCAGCATCGCCTCCGTGATCAGGTAGTCGGCGATGACGCCGTCGCGCATAGGGCGGATCACGGAGATGCTGCCGGGTACGCGCCCGATCATCTCCAGCGCCTCTCGCCCCACCGCCACGACGGTGTTGTCGCGGTTCGCCAGCGCCACCACCGACGGCTCGTTCACGACGATGCCGCGCCCCTTCAGATACACCAGCACATTCGCCGTGCCGAGGTCGATGCCGATCCGTTTGGGGAGCATGGGTTGACCCTTTCCTGCGGGGCTGAGGAAGGTGAATAGGAGCCGCGGAGCCTCAGCTCCGCGCGGTCAGCACGGGTGCCCTCATCGCCTACGCGCGCTCGATGTCTGCGCCGAGCGCGCGTAGTTTACCATGCAAATCTTCATGCGCACGCTCGATGTGGTAGACATCGCTGATTTCCGTCGTGCCTTCCGCGACCAGCGCCGCCAGCACGCACGCGCTCCCCGCCCGCACGTCAAGCGCGTGCACGGGCGCCGCCCGCAGTTTCGTCGGCCCGCTGATGATCGCCGTCTGGCCCGTGGCAACCACGTTCGCGCCCATCTTCCGCAGCTCGGAGATGTAGAGCAGCCGGTTGTCGAACACGCGCTCGTAGATCGTGCTCGCACCGTTGGCCTGGGTCAGGAACGCCGCCAGCTGCGGCTGCATGTCCGTCGCCAGCCCCGGGTACGGCAACGCCTGGGCGTTCACCCCGGAATACTCCCCGTCGCCGCCCGCGCGCACTCCCGCGCCGGTCGGCTCCACGGTCGCGCCGGCCTCGCGCATCTTCCAGATCAGCGCATCCAGGTGGTCCGGCACCGCTTCCTCGATCTCGATGTCGCCGCACGTGATCGCGCCCGCCAGCGCGAACGTCCCCGCCTCCAGCCGGTCCGCGATCACGCGATGCTCCGTCCCGTGCAGCTCGCGCACGCCTTCGATCTGCATCCGGTTCGTGCCGGCGCCGACGATGCGTGCGCCCATGGCGTTCAACATGGAAGCGAGGCTGCTGATCTCCGGCTCGCAGGCGGCGTTCACGATCGTCGTCATGCCGTCGGCCAGCGTCGCCGCCAGCATCACGTTCAGCGTGCCCATGACGCTCGGATAGTCGAGCACCACGCGCCCGCCGCGCAGCGTCCCGTCTTCCCGCGCGTCGAAGGCGTCGCCGTCCTGGACGATCGTCGCCCCCAGCATCCGGAAACCCGCCAGGTGCACGTCCAGCGGGCGGATGCCGATCGCGTCGCCGCCCGGAGGCGGGCACGACGCCCGGCCGAAGCGCGCGATCAGCGGCCCCATCACCAGGAAGCTCGCGCGCAGCTGGGCCGCGAGGCGCGGCGGCACGTCGAAGCGGCTGACGTTCGCCGCGTTCACGCGCAGCGTGCCGCGCGCGGGCTGGTCCACGCGCGCGCCCAGGTGCACCAGGATCTCCGCCATCTGCCGCACGTCGCCGATCTCCGGCACGTTGTGCAGCACGACATCCTCGCCGGTCAGCAACGCCGCCGCGATCGAGTAGTCGGCGCCATTCTTGGAGCCGCTGATCCGCACCCGCCCGGCGAGGCGCTTGCCGCCCGTGATTCGATACTTCTCGCGCCCCTGGCTCATCGCGTGTAGGATAGCGCGCGCGCCCCGGCCGATCCCTCGTCGCGAGATCATGCCAGCGATCGCCGGGATCAGCGGACAGGCGTGCGCCGGCCGGCGGCGAGGCAGCTATGCTGGGCTGGTGGAACGCGACCTTCTCGTCGATCTCGTGGCCGCGGTCAGTATCGCGCTGGGTGGAGGCTGGCTCGCCACGCGGGTAGGCCTCTCGCCCATCGCCGGCTATGTGGCCGCGGGCGTCGCCATCAGCCCGTTCACGCCTGGCTTCGTCGGGGATCTCGAGCGCCTTCGCCTGATCGCCGATATCGGTGTCGTCCTGCTCTTGTTCGGGATCGGCGTGGAGTTCTCCGCGAGTGCGCTGCGCGCCACCGGGTGGCGGACCGCGGCGTCCGCCACGGCTATGACGGCGGTGGTGCTGGGCGTGGCGACCGGAGCGGCGCTGTTGCTCGGCTGGGGCGCCGACGCCGCGATGTTCACGGGCGCCGCGGTCGCCATCAGCAGCAGCACTGTGATCGCGAAGCTGCTCGCCGAGCGCGGCGACGCGGCGAGCGTACACGGCCGCGTCGCCCTCGCGTCATCGATCGTCCAGGACGTGCTTGCCGTGGTCCTGGTGAGCGTGCTGATTGCCGTGTCTGGTGAAGGTGGCGCGCCCGAGAACATCCTGCTCTCGATCGTCAAGGCCGGCGTGTTGGTCGGGTCAATGCTCGTCGTCGGCACGCGGGCCGTACCGCCTCTGCTGGACTACCTGGCGGAACACGAAGCGCGCGAACTGTTCGTGCTCTCCATCGCCGCGATTGCCCTCGGCGCCGCGCTCGTGTCGGAATGGGCGGGCCTCTCGCTGGCGTTCGGCGCGTTCCTCGCCGGTCTCGTGGTCAGCGAGTCCGACGCGTCCCACCGCGTGCTGGGGGAACTGCTCCCGGCGCGAGACGTGTTCGGCGTGCTCTTTTTCGTCTCGGTAGGCATGCTGATCGACCCCTCGGTCGTCGGAGAGAACCCTGTGGCGGTGGTGGTGCTCGTCGCGTTGATCGTCGTCGTCAAGGGGACGGTCGCGGCGCTGCTCATTCGGGCGTCGGGGGCGTCGCCCGAGGAGTCGCGGATGAGCGGTGCCCTGCTCGCCAATGCCGGCGAGTTCTCGTTCGTCCTCATCGGCGTTGCGCTCGACCGCGGTGTCGTGGACAACGAGGTGTTCTCGGTCGTCGTCGCAGCGACCGCCGTCAGCATTGTCGCGGCTCCCGTGGTGGTGGCACTGGTGGGCCGGGCGGGAGAACCTCAGGCCATGTCTACGGGCGGAGAAGGCGTCGCCCGGAGGGCCCATTTCATCCGACGCTCCTGAACGGCTACGCTGTGTCACACCACCACAGGAGGACGCCATGACCTACCGCGACCTGCTCTACGATCTCTCCGACAACATCGCCACCGTCACGCTCAACCGCCCCGAGCGCCTCAACGCCATCAGCGGCGGCATGCTCGCATCGTTCTCCGAAGCGTTCCGCGAGGCCGACCACGACCGGGGCGTCCGCGTGATCATCCTCACCGGCGCCGGCAGGGGGTTCTGCTCCGGCCTCGACCTCAAGGAACAGGGGAGCAACGCGAACGCGAACAGCGTCAACGGTGCGGGCGGGCTGCCAGCGAAGTTCGACCTGGCGAACAGCCCGCCCATCGTCCTGCACGAGACCGACAAGCCGGTGATCTGCGCCCTCAACGGCGCCGCCGCCGGCTACGGCCTCGACCTCGCCCTCGGCTGCGACATCCGCATCGCGGCAGAGAGCGCCAAGCTCGCCGCCGTCTTCACGAAGCGCGGCGTCCTGCCTGAGAGCGGCGGCACGTGGCTGCTGCCACGCCTCGTGGGCTGGGCGAAGGCCGCGGAGATCGCCTTCGCCGGCCGCGTGCTCAGCGCGCAGCAGTCACTCGAGCTCGGCCTCGTCAGCAGGGTCGTGCCCGACGCCGCGTTGATGGAGGAAGCGCGCGCCCTCGCCGCGGAGATCGCGGCCAACGCGCCGCTCGCCGTCCAGGCCACCAAGCGCATGATGCGCCTCTCCATGGATGAGACATTCGAGGCGAACGTCCACCACGTCTACCTGCAGCTCCTGCCGCTCTTCGGCTCAACGGACTTCGCCGAAGGCGTGAAGGCCTTCATCGAGCGCCGCGAGCCCGTCTTCGAAGGAAGGTAGCGGAACGTCGGTCAGTCTCTCAGTCTTTCAATCAGTCAGAGTTGCGCGCCCGCACCGGACTGAACGACTGACAGACCGAGGACCGGCGCGCGGCCCCTGCGATGGACCTTCCGCCGGGGCGGAAGTGGCCTTCCATCGCGCGGGCCGCGCGCCTGGAGTTGGCGACGCGCCGAAGCCGTCGGCCGCCGTACGGCGTCAGGACACCTCGTGGCGCTCCGGGACGCCCGGGCCTTCCGCTTCGCCGAACAGCTCCTGCCGCATCACCTTCACATCATCTGGTGCCGTGATGCCGAGCTTCACGCGGTCGCGATCCACGCTCAACACCTTCACCCAGATATCGCCCTCGATCCAGATTCCCTGCTGGACCTTACGTACCAGAATCAGCATCCTGCCTGGCTTCTTTCCATGCCGCCACGCGGCGGGCTCGGCCTCCTGCGCTCCCCTGCGGACCGCCGGCCGGCAATCCGCGCACCTTGTCGATTCGCCTCCTCATAAAGCTTGACAAATGAGGCCCTCATGGGGCTAACTAAGAACTCAAATGCTAGATGCCACATGCCGGAAACTAAAAGTAAGACCTGAGTTACCGGAAGTGGATTACCAGCATCCTACTTCGGTTGTTGGGAGGCTGTCAAGAGGGGGGACAGAATCTCTATGACCGCTCGCTGGGGACTCCTCACCAACCACGCACTCGTGCTCATCCACGTCATCGAGCACCCGCGTTCCACCCTGCGTGACATTGCCGACGCCGTCGGCATCACGGAGCGCGCCGCGCTCTCTCTCCTCCGCGCCCTCGAAGAAGACGCCATCATCGCTCGCCGCAAAGTCGGCCGCCGCAACGTCTATACCGTCGATATCGATGCGCTGATGGCCCACCGCACGCACGGGACCTACAGCATCGCCGAGATCTCGAGCGCGCTCTTCGCGCTCTCCGGCCGCATCCCCGGCATGGAACTGCCGCCCGGACTGCAACTGCGTTCGCCGTCGGCCACACCCTCCGCGGCGCTTTTCCCCGCCGGCGCTGCGGATGCGTCGCCGGCGACCGCCCCCTCGCCCGGTGCAGACCGCCCGCCAGGCTGAAGACGCGGCCACATCCAACACTCCAACGGCGAGCCACGTACGACCAACCGCTGACCGCCGACGGCCTGATCAAGCTAGCCGCTGACGGCTAACCGCTAACGACGAACTCCGTGTGCATCCCCCGCTGGTAGTGGTCGACGTCGCTTCCCGCCTGGCCCTTCGCGATCAGGCAGGCGAGCTGGTACTTCCCGGGCGTCAGGTCGACCGTCAGCACCTTCGTTTCGCCCGGCGCGATGTCCTCGACCTCACCCTCGTTCTCCAGCGCGCCGTCCTCCGCTTCCCGCAGCACCGCCAGCTCGTGGACGTGATCGCTGCTCGCGTTGCGCGCGCTGAACGCGATCGTCCCCGCCCCGCTCGTCGTCCGCTCCGCCGTTACGGTGTAGTCCGCCAGCGTCACCGCGATCGTCGCCGCCGGCGTCTCGCCCGCCGTCGAGACGGTGACCGCAGCCGACGGCCGCACGGCGGCGCCGCCTTCGCCCGCGCTGACCTCGATGATCGTCGCGACGCCGCCAGGCACGTAGCACTTCAGCCTGTACGGTCCGCCGCCGCCGCCCGGGAGCGTGAACCCCGCCGAGCGCGTCTTCCCCTCCGGCACGCCCATCTCCTCGAACGCCGTCCCGTCGATGCCCTCAAGCTCGAACGGGTCGTGGCTGCTCTCGTTCGTCACGACCAGGTTCAGCTTCTCGCCAGGCGCTGCACTGATCGAGGTCGGCGTGCAACCGTCATCGCGCTGCGTGATCTCCACGCGCCGGCCGCCCGCCCCGCTGCTCGCGCACGCCAGGGCGATCGCGCACGCGCCCGCGATCGTCAGGACAACCGCATATCGACGCATGCATGGCTCCGCTCTGTTCGCCGCCGCCGGGCCGCGCCGTACGTTACGCCCGCGTCGCCACATCCCCGGAGGACGTGCGTGCTTCCAGGCGCCGTATGACGGGCGCCTTCGACACCGGCAGCAGCACGAACACCGCAAGCACGGGCACCAGGTACGCCCAGTAGGCGCCGATCTGCGCCATCGCCGGCGCCGAGTCGTATCCCAGCACGGTGTGCAGGAACTTGCCCATGGTCGAGCTCATCGCAATCTGCGCCTCGGTGTCCCACGGCCGCGACCCCAGGTCCGTCAGCACCGCCGCCTCGTGCAGCGCGCCGAGGCCGTTTGAGAGGAGCCCCGCCGCGAGCACGATCACCACCACCCCTGATCCCAGGAAGAACTGCCGCAGCGGCAGCCGCGCCGCGCCGTAATACAGCATCACCCCCGCGCACGCCGCGATCGCGAAGCCCAGCACGCCGCCCGCGACGAACGCGCCGTTCGACGCGGCCGTCGTCGACCCCGCGAAGAGGAACAGCGTCGTCTCCAGCCCCTCGCGCCCCACCGCAGTGAACGCCAGCACCGTCAGCGTCATCACCGACCCCCGCGACAGCGCGCTGTCGATGTGCTCCCGCAGATCGCGCGAGATCCCCGTCGACTGCCGTTTCATCCAGAACACCATCCACGTCAGCACGCCCACCGCGAACAGCATCGTTGCGCCCTCGAACGTCTCGAGGACGCGTCCGCTCAGCTCGCGTGACGTCAGTTCGAGCCCTGCCGCAAGGGCCACGCACAGCACCGCGGCCGCCACCACGCCCGCCCAGATCTCGCGGAAGTGCCGGCGCTGCTCGATATTTCGCAGGTACCCGAGCAGCACGGTGATGACGAGCGCGATCTCGATGCCTTCGCGCAGGGTGACGAGGAGAGAGAAGAGCATGGGCGCACCCGTTAACTTAGCGTCTGCTCGAACAAGGTTTAGCGTACGCTAACGTGTGGCTTTAGTCAATGCTAATGCTCCCTCTCCTGGCGTGCCATCCGGCACGTTCTCCCAGCCCCGCGGGCGAGTTCCGATCACCGCAACCCGACCCGGCTTGCGCCCGCTACGCTACCGAACGATGATCGAGTTGGCGTCTCGCCTCGAACGGCGCCGGAAAGCGAGTGCCCCCATGGGCGAAACCGCCGCCGCGCCGCTCACCTTCAACCCCTTCGACCCGGCCTTCCGCGCCGACCCCTACCCCACCTACGCCCGCCTGCGCGACGAGGACCCGGCACACTACAGCGATCTCGCCCAGATCACGGTACTCAGCCGCTACGCCGACTGCGCCGCGCTTCTGCGCGACCCGCGCGCCAGCAGCGACCAGACAAAGACGGACAACTTCCGCGAACAGGTCATAGCCCAGGGCCTCGACCCGGACGAGGTACTCGCCACGCAGACGCGGCCGTTCCTCTTCATGGACCCGCCCGACCACACGCGCCTGCGCGGCCTCGTCAACAAGGCCTTCACGCCGCGCGTCGTCGAGACCCTCAAGCCGCGGATCCAGCAGATCGTCGATGAGCTGCTCGACGCTGCCGCCGCGCGCGGCGAGATGGACGTCATCGCCGACGTCGCCTTCCCGCTGCCCGTCGCGATGATCTGCGAACTGCTCGGCGTGCCCACCGCGGACATCGCGCGCTTCCGCGCCTGGTCCGCCGTCGCCGCGCGCAGCCTCGACCCCGACTTCGTGCTGCCGCCCGACGAGCTTCAGCGCCGCCAGAGCGCCTTCGGCGAGTTCACTGAATACTTCCGCCAGCTCATCGCCTCCCGCCGCGGCGACCTCCGCGACGATGTCCTCAGCGCCCTCATCGCCGCCGAAGATCGGGGCGACAAGCTCACCGAGGACGAGATCATCGCGACCGGCATCCTCCTCCTCATCGCCGGCCACGAGACCACTGTCAACCTCATCGGCAACGGGACGCTCGCGATGCTCCGCGCCCCCGATCAGGCGCGCCTGCTCCGCGAAGAGCCGTCCCTGCGCCAGACCGCCGTCGAGGAGCTGCTCCGCTACGACTCGCCGGTGCAGCTCACCGTCCGCATCGCCGCCGACGACATCCCGCTGCCGTCCGTCACGCTGGCGAAGGGCAAATCCGCCTTGCTGCTGCTCGGCGCCGCCAACCGCGATCCGCGCCAGTTCCCCGACCCGGACCGCGTCGACATTCGCCGCCAGGACAACCGCCACCTTGCCTTCGGCATGGGCATCCACTTCTGCCTCGGCGCGCCGCTCGCGCGCGTCGAAGGCCAGGTCGCCATCGGCGAGATGTTCCGCCGCTTCCCCGCGATGCGCCTGCGCGACGACGCCCCCGCATACAAGCCGAATTTCACGCTGCGCGGACTCGCCGCGCTCCCCGTCGCGCTCAACCCGTAGCGGCGCGCGGCTCTTCGACCAGTGCGCAGGTCGGTTCGCCCCGGTGCGGCGGGTCCTATGGCGCCGCCACCCAGGTCGTCCCGCCGTTCGACGTCGTCCACGTGCCCGTACCCGTCGAGAACGAGCCGCGCATGCCGTCGCTGAACGTGATCGACAACACCGGCACGCCCGGCGCGAGGCCCGCGACCGGGACCTGCGTCCAGTTGTGCCCGCCGTCCGTCGAGCGGAACAGGTTCTGGCCCGGACTGCTCAGCCCCAGCCACCCGTTGTTCGCATCGACGAAGGACAGCGCGCTCACGCCGTTGCCGTTCGGCAGCGCTCCCACGCCCGCCTCCGCCGGCGGGCTCCCCAGCGTCGTCCGGCTGATCAGGGTCCACGAGGCGCCGCCGTTCGTCGTGCGGAACAGGAACTTCTCGTTGCTCCCGGCGGCCGCGCCGCCGTAGCAGAACTGCCACTTGTTGTTCGCGTCCAGCGCGAACGATCTGCCGGTCGCCACCGCCTGTCCCTCGAGCGACGTGCGGAGCGTGCATGCATCGACCAGCGCCGCTCCCGATGACCACGTCACCGTGCCGCAGCGGTGAATCAGGTGCGCGCCCGGGTATCCCGCAAGCTCGAAGATCTCGATCAGCGCCCAGCGCGCCTGACGGCTCGCGGGCGTATCCTGCATCGTCACAAACTGGTTCACGCTGCCGTTCGTCACCGTGACGACCCCCACGATCGTCACGTCGCTCAGGCTGAAGGCCTCCGGCGCACCCTCCGACTCCGGACAGTTCAGGTCAGTCCGCACCAGGTACAGGAAGCCGTTCATCCCGAACGCCGGCGGATGACCGAAGTCGTCGCCGTTGACGTGCAGGTTCACGTAGCCGGCCGGCGGCCAGACGTCGCCCGGTCCCGGCGCGTAGGCGTGCATCGTCGTGTTGTCCCGGCCCAGCCCGCTCAGGTCGTTGGCGACATGCAGGTCCCCCTGCCCCACCAGTGTGCACGAGGACGCGATGAGCGCCGCCACCACCAGGGCTGGCACGCGGAGCTTCTTCCCGCCGAGTCTGCGAAGCGTTGCGAACATGAAATCTCTCCTCGACTGATGGCACAGTCATTCCGCCTGATGATCCGCGACGCCGGCGCCCGAATCGAGCCTGGCGGACGCGTGAGCCCATCGTCCCGAACGGGCCGAACGCCGCCCGCTCGCCCGCAGTGCGATGCGTGCACCTCGACCACAAACCTCCCGGATGGCCCGCGGTCTGCCGGGCGGTTACGGTTGGCGCGAGGTGGATCATGAACCCCCCGGGGCTACGACGACCGTCGTCCGGACCATCTGCCAGGCCTGCGCCGCCTCACGGATCGCTGCCCGCCGTCACGGCTGCACCGCGTCCACGTATGCGGTCGCGGCACTGTACCGCCGCCGATCTGACCGGCGTCGGCGCTAGCCGTCCTTCCGTGGCGCGTCGCCGTTGGGGTCGCCCGCGGCAGCGCCTCCCGGCGACAGTCCGCTCTCGATGCGCGCGACGCACGTGCCGACCCGGTCGATCTGCTCTGCCAGCGGCCGCACGTGCTCCACGTCGATCCGGTTGAGCAGCTCCGTGATCATCCGCTCGTTCTGGTGGTCCATCTTCTCGTCGGAGATCACGTCCGTCAGCATCTGCTGCAGCTTCCGCTGCACGCTGTCGTTGTGCGCCTCCGCCATCGCCTGCTGGCGGTTCTGCGAGATCAGGATGAACGTCGAGAGGAAGATCGCCTCCAGGCTCACGGCCATCGTCAGGAAGTTGAAGGGAAAACTGTCGTTGCCGAAGCCTTTCGTCGCGATCCACACGGCGAACGCGACGATGTGCACGTACACGAACCGGATGTCGCCGCAGAAGCCCGTGATCGCGTCCGATATGCGCTGCTGCAAGCCCGTGCCCGGCCTAACCTCCGAAGTCATCGCCATCCATTCACCTCCCATCGCCCGCGCGAGCTTCCCACGAAACGGCGTGCCGCCGCACTAGGGGAAACCCCTACTCCGCTCGAGCCGGGGATGACAGATTTCCAACCGGAACCGGCGCCAGGCTGTGAATTGTCCCATCTGGGCGGTCCGCACACCCGAATCGCTTGCCGCAATCGATCCGCGGCCAGATAATCGCGCTCGGCGGATCGCGCGCGATCGTCGCGATGCCAACCCATCGTCATGCACCACGGAGGGAACCATGAAGCGGGCAACCACGGCTGCGGTCTTTGCATTGCTCTTCACCGGCCTGATCCTCGCACCCGGCAACGCGACGGCGGCCACGACGCTCAGCGTGACGGTCGGCGGCGGCGCCAGCAGCATCGCGGCGAACGGCTTCTTCCCGAATACCATCACGATCCAGCAGGGCGACAGCATCCGCTTCTCGAATCCCTACGCCGAGCCGCACACCACGACGTTCGTCCCCGCCGGTACCGCCTTCCCGCCACTCATCGTCCCCGGCCCCAGCGGCCCGCCCCAGTTCACCTTCTCGCCGCAGGCGGGCAACGCGACCTTCACGGGCACGGCACCGGTGACGTTCGACGCGACGAAGTACTACAACACCGGCATCATGCTCAAGGACAGCACCGCCACGCTGACCTTCCCCAAGGCCGGCACCTACCTGTTCGCGTGCCTCTTCCACGCCGCGCCTGACGCCACCGGCGCCGTAAAGGGCATGACGCTGAGCGTGAAGGTCGTGTCGAGCGGCACCACCGACACGCAGGCGGCCGTGGACACACGCGCCGCATCCGAACTCGCCGCGACGCTCGCCGCCGGCACCGCCGCGGCGAACACCGTCGCGCCGCCCGCCTCCGAGAAGCTCCCCGACGGCTCGCTGAACGTGCACGTTGTCGCCGGCGGCGAGACCGCGCCCGCGGCCGGCGTCGACGCCGACGTCATGCGCTTCCTCCCGCAGAACATCAACATCCACGTCGGCGATACCGTCGAGTGGTCGAACAGCCTCGACGTGCCGCACACCATCAGCTTTGGCTACGGGACGCCGGCGCCGCCCCTCGTCGTGCCGCTGCCGCAGGCGAGCGGCCCGCCGCTCCTCGAACTGAACCCGCAGGTCTTCGCCCCCGCCGGCGGGCCGGCGTATGCCGGCACCGGCCAGGTGACTACCGGCGCGATCGGCGAAGGGTTCGCCGCCACGTCCGCATCACTCAAGTTCACGAAGGCCGGCACCTATACGTACGTCTGCCTGATCCACGCCGACCAGAGCATGATGGGCACCGTGACCGTGGCTGCGGCCGCGGCCCCGCCCTCCGTCCCGGTCGTCGCGCCCAACACGGGGACGGGCCCGGGCGGCGGCGCGCCGGGCGGTTCGTGGCTGATCGAGGCGGCCGTCGCGCTCGCCGTCGCCGGCGGTGTGTCGCTCTCGGCCGCGAAGACCGTTCGCCGCCGGTAACGCAACCAAAGGCCCCACCGCACCGACGAGGAGGACGGGAACCCGTCCTCCTCCGCTACCTCCGCCGCGGCGGCGCCACGCACACGTCCCGACGCCTACACCAGCGTCTCGTCGTACGCGATCTCGTTCGCGGCGATCAGGTCCCGGAACCAGTAGCCGCTGTCCTTCACCGTGCGCTTCTGGCCGTTCTCGAAGTCGCAATACGTGATCCCGAACCGCTGGCTGAACCCCATCGCCCACTCGAAGTTGTCCAGCAGCGTCCACGCGTAGTAGCCGCGCACATCGCACCCCTCGTCGAGCGCGCGCGCCACCTGCCCCACGTACCCGCGGTAGAAGTCGACGCGCTCCTGGTCATGCACCCGGCCGTCGGCGCCCGGCGCCGTCGGGTACGAGCAGCCGTTCTCCGTGATGTGGATCGGCGGCTGGCCGTAGTCCTTGTCGATGCGCTTGATCATCTGGTAGATCGCCGCCGGCCACACCTCCCAGTTGAACGCCGTGCGCGGCCCCGGCCCCGGCACCTGCCGCGCGCCGATGTTTCGCTCCTGTTCCGCATGCGCGACGATGCTTCGCTGATAGAGGTTGATGCCCACGAAGTCCAGCTTGTCGCGGATCTGCTCCATGTCGCCCGGCCGGATGTCCATCCGCGCGATCGTGCGCTCCTGCTCGACGTACGCGTGCGGGTACGCGCCCGCGAGCATCGGGTGCAGGAACCACACGTTGCTGAAGGCGTGCTGCCGCTCCGCCGCCGCGCGGTCCTCCGCGCTGTCCGACGCCGGATACGTCGACTGCATGCTGAACGCCGAGCCGATCGCCTCCGGCTTCCCCGTCGCCCGCATCGCCCGCAGCGCCGCCGTCTGCGCCAGGTTCACGATGTGGCTCGCCCGCAGCGCCGCGCCCGCGTCGCGCAGCGCCGGCGGGTGCACGCCGTAGAGGTACCCCAGGAAGACGAACACCCACGGCTCGTTGAAGATCATCCAGTGCTTGACGCGGTCGCCGAGCGCGCCCACGCACGTCTCCGCGTACCGCGCGAAGTGGCCGACGATCTCGCGGTTCGCCCAACCGCCGGCGTCCTGCAGCGCCTGCGGCAGGTCCCAGTGATACAGCGTGGGGAACGGCGTGATGCCGTTCGCCAGCAGCTCGTCGACGAGGCGGCTGTAGTAGTCGAGCCCGGCCCGGTTGAGCTTGCCGCTCCCGTCCGGGAAGACGCGCGGCCAGGCGATGCTGAAGCGATAGCCCCGCATGCCGAGCTGCTTCATGATCGCGACGTCTTCCTTGAAGCGGTGGTACTGGTCGCACGCGACGTCGCCGGTGTCGCCGTTGATGATCGTGCCCGGCGTGTGGCTGAAGCGGTCCCAGATCGACTCGCCCTTCCCGTCCTGGTCCCACGCGCCTTCCACCTGATACGACGCCGTCGCCGTGCCCCAGGAGAACCCCGCCGGGAACTGCACCTTCTTCATCATCATGCTCCTGTCGTCTGTGGGGCGCGTCGCGCGGTGGTGGATGCTCAGCCCGCCATCCACCGCGGACTGAGTCCGAAGTGTAAGAGCGCGGCGGCTCACAATCTAGCCGCTCGCCGACGCCGGTACACTGCCCGCATGCAACGCACACCCGCCGTGCGGTCGCTCGCGTTGGCCGTTGCCTCGCTCGTGCTGATGCTTCCAGCCTGCGCGAAGACGCGGGCGCACGTCGCCGTGACGCCGGACGCCGACGCTACCGCGTCGGCGTCCGCTGCGCCCTCGCCGGCGCCGACGGTCGAGCCGGTGACGCACCTGCTCTTCACCGGCGACCTCATCCCCGCGCGCTGCACCTACGCGAAGATCATGTCGCTCGGCGGCGACTTCACGCTCTCCTTCCAGCCGCTGCGCGACGCGCTCGCCGCCGCCGACATCACCGTCGGCACGCTCGATGCGACGGCGTCCGACGCCGTCACCCCGTTCGGCTGCGTCGAGACGTTCAGCCTCGGCGCGCCCGCCGCCGCGGTGCAGGGCTTCGCCTACGCCGGGTACGACGTGATCTCCCACGCCGCCAACCACATCAAGGACTGCGGCCGCGACCCCTGCGGCGACCGAGCGATGCTCGAGACCGACGCCAACCTGCGCGCCGCCGGCATCCAGTCCGCCGGCAGCGGCCGCAACCTCTACGAAGCGCGCGCCCCGGTCGTTGTCGGGCGCAACGGCGTGTACTTCGCGTTCCTCGCCTACGACGACATCGCCGATTACTATCATGCCACCGACGACACGCCGGGCAGCGCCCCGCTCGACCCGGAGACCATCGCCGAGGACGTCGCCAACGCGCGCAAAGTCGCCAACGTCGTCGTCATCGTGCCGCACTGGGGCATCGAGTACACCGCGACGCCCTCGGAGCGTCAGCGCGCCTTCGCGCGCGCCGCCGCGGCCGCCGGCGCGGACCTCGTCGTCGGCAACCACCCGCACTGGCCGCAGGCGCACGAGCAGATCGGCCGGACCTTCGTCGCGTACGCGCTCGGCAACTTCGTCTTCGACCAGGACTGGTCACTCGAGACGCAGCAGGGCGTCCTGCTCGATGTCACGTTCGCCGGCACCCGCATCACCGCGACGCGCTACACCCCGGTCCACATCTACGAGCAGTACCAGCCCCGCCTCGCCGCCCCGGCCGAGGCGCAGCAGATCCTCGACCGCATCGAGACCGCAAGCGCCGCTCTGCGGTAACGGCGGCAAGACCGCCGGCGCGCGGGCGCGACAGGCTGCGCCCCTGCCGCGGCGTCGCACCCGTCCGCTCCGAAAACCGCACTTCGGCGCCGCTCGCATCGCCGGCCGCACGTCAGGGATAATGTGCGCCATGGCTGGTCCATTGCGTGACACCATTCCGGCGACCTCGTCGATCGATCCATCAGACCCCGAAGCGGTTGGGCGGGCGCTGATCGCCTATCTTCACGGCGGCGGGGGCCTCGCCGGCGTCGCGTTCGCCGAGCCGCCGGCGCCGTTGGGACGCGGGTTCGACACGCACATCTACAGCTTCCGGCTCAAGGCCGATGCCGCTGACCGCGCCTGGTCTGCCCCACTCGTGTTGCGGCTCTATCGGACGGCCGATGAGGACGAGAAGGCCGCGCGCGATGCCGCGGTGCAACGGTACGCCGCCGGTCTCCAGTTCCCGACTCCTGAGGTTCTTGCGAGCGCCTCGTCCGAGAACCCGCTCGGCCTGCCCTTCATCATCATGGCCCGCACCCCCGGTCGAGCGATGCTCGAACGCATCGCGTCAAACCCGCTGTCGGCCCGGCGCCTGCTCACAGAGATGGCGCGGCTACACGTCGCGCTCCATCGCCTTCCGGTCGAAGGCTGTCCGTTACCGGCGGGCCGGCCGTTCATCGACACGCAACTCGAGTCCGTCGCTCAGCGCATCGCCGGTCGGCAGCTGTACGAACTGAGCGATGGGTTGGGCCGGCTCGATCGCTCGAAGGCCATCGCCCGCGTCGAGGGGGCCACGCTCTGCCACGGCGACTTCCACCCGCTGAACCTCGTGGTGGACGATGCCGGCGGCCTCGTGGTGCTCGACTGGAGCGATGCCGCGCTCGCCGACCGGCACCACGACGTCGCCCGGACGGTCACGCTGTTTTCGTTCGCGTACGTCGCGGCGCGGAGCACCGCCGAGCGCATGCTTCTGCGCGCGGTGAAGGGCCTGCTTCGATCGTGGTACTTCGGCCCATACGAAAGGGCGATGCCGGTCGAGCGCGGCCGCCTTCTCTACTGGGAGGCCTTCCATGCGTTTCGAGGGCTGCTGCAACTCTACGAGCTCGACCTCGATCGCCCTGAGACGCTGGGCTCGAACCCGGAGGCCGTCCTGCGAATGCCGCGAAGCATCCGTGACGAGGTCCGGCGCTACTTCGAGCGCAAGATGCGCCAGGTCGAGCACGGAGCGATCTCCGGCGCCAACGAGGCTCCGTCGATCGGCTGACGAGCTTCCGCACCCCGCGGAGGGACGCTGCCAACGCGCCCGCGCTCGGTTTGATCGCCCCCTCGGCCTACGGCACCACCCACGCGATCGGGCGGATCCCCGCCAGGCACGCCGCATCCGGCGCCCGCTCCGGCGCATCGAGGAACGCCGCCGCCATCGCGCCCGCACAGAGCGGGTACCTGAACCCTACGCCGTGGCCCGACCCTGGCACCTCGAGGAAATAGCTCCGCGACAGCAGCCCGGCTACCTTCGCCCCGTGCGATGGCGGTTCGCCCGCATCGTACGCTCCGCTCATGACGAAGGCCGGCACGGCCGACGTCACCGGCGCGTCGGGCCGCGTCGTAGCCGGCGGCACGCCCCAGTCGCGGCAGAACCGCCGCGCCCTCTCGAGGTTCGCCGTGCCGCCGACGACGCTCACCGGCCACCACGCGGAGAACGACCGCACGCCGCCGACGAACTCCGCCCGCACGCCGGCAGCACCGCGCTCCACGTCGTCGCTCGTCACGAACGGCACGTCGTCGGCGCACACCGTCGAGATCAATGCCCCGCTCGCGATTCCGCTCCATCCCGCCGCCAGCACGTCCGCATACGGCTGCAGCGCCGCGCGGTCGCCACCGCGGATCGCGTAGACCTCGGCGGGCAATCGCGGAAACAATTCGGCGCCGAACCGCCTGAACAGCGCATCGATAAAGCGCTCTGCGGTGATCGTCACCGTCACGCCGGACGTAGACGCGAGCGTTACCGGCTCCCGGCCCAGCGCGTCCAGCACGCCATCGAGCGCCGCACCCGGCGCCGGATAGGCCGCCGCGCACGCCGCATCCTCCCCGCATGCCCGGAACACCCGCCCCACCGCATCGCGCAGGTCGGCCGCGCGACCCGCACCGAACCCCGCCGGAGGCGACGGAGAGTCGAGCACGACGGCGCGGATCCCGCGCGGGTCGTCTCGCATCGCCGTCAGCGCGACGCGAGCGCCGTACGAGAATGCGTAGATGTTCCACGCGCGGTAGCCCAGCGCGGTCATCACGTCCCGAATATCGGCTGCGCTCTCGGCGTTGCGATAGTCCGCCAGGTCGATGCCCCGGTCCCGCAGCCCCGCGCCGCAGGCAAGGGCGATCGCCTCCGAGCGGTCCCACTCCTCGTCGACAGTGAGCCGCTGCGCGAGCCGCTCGCGATACGCTTCGCCCTCTGCGGCGCAGTCGAGCGCCGGCTGCGAAAATCCCGTGCCACGCTGATCGAAGATCACGATGTCGCGTCTTGCCTGGAGGGGGATGTCGAGCCACGCGTCGAAGAACGTCAGGTCGCTCCGCAGCGCGGAGATCCCCGGACCGCCGCTGACGTACACGACGGGATCGTCGGCCGGCGGCGCGCCCTCCGCCTTCAGTATCATCACTGCCAGGCGGACCGTCTCGTCGGTGCCCCGAGTCCGGCTCGTTGGGACGACGGCGAAGCCGCAGCGCACGGCTTCCGGCTCGCTCGCAGGCGGCTGCGTGGCACAGGGTGCTTCCTCGAAGCGCGCGCCGCTCTGCGCCGTTGCGGATGGCCCGCTTCGGTCGCCGCCGTCGTCGCAGCCGGCGGCAGCGAGCGCGCACGCGGTCGCGCACAAGACGAGGCCGACCCGCCCGAACATGGCGGGAGTATACGCCGTTGCCCCCGGCCGAAGGCCGGCAGCTTGCTGCGTCGGCGTCCATTCAGCCCGCCGTTCCCCTCTCACCACCCGCCGCCCTGCCGATCATAGATGCGAGGGCAACGGCGGACGGCCGCGCTGTCGCCAAAGCGGAGCCGTCCGCCGATACAATCCGTAGGACATGCTCGAAGACCGCGTCCGCGAGCTGAAGGAGATCATCGCCGGCAACGACGGCAGGAACGCTGTCGACCCGCTCTTCGCCCGTGCTGTCGACGACCTCGTCAGCGCCGTCTACGACGATATCGGCCAGATCAAGGACATCTCCACCCGCGCCCTCTTCGACCTCTTCGTCATCAAGGTGCTCTACGTGGGGCGGCGCAGCTCCGATGCCGGCATCGTCGACTACCTCGGGCGCCTGCTCGACAACCACCTCGACACGCGCGACGTATTCCCGCCCGACGAGCAGGGCCGGCCCCGACGCATGTACTTCTCCGACATGCTCGATCGCGGCGTCAAGGGCCGCTATCAGAATGCGTTCGAGGCCTACCGCCGCTACGCCGACCACGCTCTCTTCGTCACAGGTGTCTTTCCCGAAAGCCTCCGCCACCGCCGCCAGCCGCGCGGCACACTGCGCCGCCGTGCGGCGCGAGGTGTCGATGCCGGCTACTACGTCAGCACCGGCAAGACCATGTACCGCATGGCCGCGCGCCACGACCTCGCCGGCGACACGCACCAGCGCGAGACGCTCGCCAAGCTCGCTCGCTACTTCGAGCTGTACATGGACGCCCTGAACGAGATGAGCGAGCGCTACATCATGGGCTTCGACATGGAGCTGATCGCCGACAAGATGCTCGACTGCTTCAACCGCTACCGCCAGTCGCGCGACGAGACGCACATCACGAACGCGCGCCGCTACGCCGCCATCCTGCGCCTGGACCCCGTCCGCTTCCCGGCGCTATTCCCGGGCAACTAGCGGCGGCCCGGCTTGCCGAATCGCGCGCTGCCCCGCATCATGCGCCCATGAGCGACGACGCGGCGATTGGCCAGCACCCGGACGAGTACCCCGTCACCTTTGACGTCGAGCCGCAGCTCACGGAGCGCAACCGGCTCACGGTCGCGTTCCGGATCATCCTCGCCATACCGCACCTGATCCTCGTCGGCGGGCCGGGCGTCGCGGTCGGCGGCGGCGCCGGCTTCTTCTGGCGCATGAACGACAACGGCTGGCGCACCGGCGGCGGCTTCAGCGGCGAAGGCCTGATCGGCCTCGCCGCCTTCGTCGCCGCCATCATCGCCTGGTTCGCGATCGTCTTCAGCGGCAACCATCCGCGCGGCATCTGGGACTTCGCCCGTTACTTCATGCGCTGGCGCGCGCGTGCCATCGCCTACATGGCGCTCCTGCGCGACGAGTATCCGCCCTTCGGCGGCGAAAGCGCCTATCCCGTCACCTACACCGTCGAGTACCCGGAGGCGGCGCGCGACCGCCTGTCCGTCGGCCTCCGTCTGATCTACGCCATACCCCACGCCGTCGTGCTGTTCTTCCTCGGCATCGCCTGGTTCATCACGGCGGTCATCGCCTGGTTCGCCATCCTCTTCACCGGCTCGTACCCGGAAGGCCTCTACCGATTCGGCGTGGGCTACCTGCGCTGGGTCGTCCGCTTCGACTCCTACCTGCTCCTTATGCGCGACGAGTACCCGCCCTTCAGCTTCGCGCCGTAGGCCGGTGCTCGGTTCTCGGTGCTAGGTTCTCGGTGTTCGGTTCTCGGCAGGCTCCGTCATGCCGAGCGCCCGCGCTGTCATGCCGAGCTCCCACCACCCTGTCATTCTGAGCGCAGCGAAGAATCCATCCCGGCTGCCTGGACCGTCGCCGTTCCCGGTTCGAGGGAACTCGGGGCGGCGCTGTCACTCTGAGCGCACACGCTGTCACTCTGAGCGCAGCGAAGAATCTTCCCGGCCCGCGTCGTCCCGTTGCGTCCGCAACTATCGTCCGGTCAAGCATCACGACGGTTGCGCCCTGCTCCTGCCCGCCCGCACCATCGTTGCTCCGGCAATGACTCTGGTGGCCGCGCGCCGCCACCCTGCCGTCGCCGCTACCCCCGGATCCGCGCCACGATCCCGTCCAGCTCCTCGTCGCTGTGGAAGCGGATCACCAGCCGCCCGCCGCGCTTCCCCCGCACGAGCGACACGGGCGTGCCCAGCGCCCGCCGCAGATCGTCCTCCAGCGCGCGCACGTGCGGGTCGACGCGCCCCGCGCGCGGGCGCGCCCGCGAGGCCCTGGCGCCGGACGTCGCCCGCAATGCCTGCGCGATCTCCTCCGTCTCGCGCACGGTCAGCCCGCCCGCCACCACGCGCCGCCACGCGTCCAGCCGCACGTCGCGTTCCTCGATCGCCAGCAGCGCGCGCGCGTGCCCTTCGCTGATCTGAGCGGATGCCACGCTCGTCCGGATGTCCTCATCCAGCGCCAGCAGCCGCAGCGTGTTCGCCACCGCCGTGCGGCTCCGCCCGACGCGCCGCGCAACCTGCTCCTGCGTCATCCCGAACTCGTCGGCCAGACGCCTGAACGCCAGCGCCTCCTCGATCGGATTAAGGTCCTCGCGCTGCAGGTTCTCCACCAGTGCCAGCTCCAGCAAGCCCCCGTCCGCCGCCTCCCGCACCACCACCGGCATCCGCCCGAGGCCCGCGATGCGCGCCGCCTGCAACCTCCGCTCGCCGGCGATCAGCTGATACGTCGCCGGGCCGAAGTCCGAATCCACGCGCGTCACGATCACCGGCTGCAGCACCCCGTGCTCGCGGATGCTGTCCGCCAGATCCTCCAGCGTCGCCCGGTCGAAGCGCGCCCGTGGCTGCTGCGGGTTCGGCGCGATCAGGTCGATGTCAACGGACTCGACCCCGGACCCGCGCTCCGTCTCCGGGATCAGCGATGACAGGCCGCGGCCAAGCGCCTGGCGGGGAGTCGGCGTCATGCGGGCACCTCCGTGCGTGATGCGGCGATCAGCTCCTCTGCGAGCTCCTCGTACGCGCGGCTCGCCCGCGACGACGGATCGTACTGGCCGATCGGCAGCCCGTGGCTCGGCGCCTCGCTCAGCCGCACGCTGCGCGGGATCACCGTCTTGAACGTATTCGTGAAGTGCGCGCGCACCTCGTCCGCCACCTGCTGGGACAGGTTCGTGCGGACGTCGAACATCGTCAGCAGGAGCCCGCGCAGCTTCAGGCGCGAGTTCAGGTTGCGCCGCACCAGCTCCAGTGTCGCCGTCAGCTGCCCCAGCCCCTCGAGCGCCAGGTACTCGCACTGCACCGGCACGATCACTTCGTCCGCCGCCGTCAGCGCGTTCACCGTCAACAGCCCCAGCGATGGCGGGCAGTCGACGAGGATGTAGTCGTAGCCGTCCCGCACGTCCTCCAGCGCCCGCTTCAGCCGAAACTCGCGCGCCATCATCGGCACCAGCTCGACTTCCGCGCCCGCCAGCGCTGGCGTGGCCGGCACGATGCTTAATCCGTCAACAGTTGTACCCGCAACTGCCTCGGACGCGCGCCGCGCGCCGATCACCACCTCGTACGAGCTCAACCCCTTCGCGCGCGCACCCAGCCCCGCGCTCGAGTTGGCCTGCGGGTCGAAGTCGAAGATCAGCACCCGCCTGCCGTGACGCGCCAGCGCCGCGCCCAGGTTGATCGCCGTCGTCGTCTTCCCGACGCCGCCCTTCTGGTTCGCGAGCGCGATCACCGTGCTCATCGCAGGACTACCTCCGGATGCGACCGCAACCGCGCCTCGACCTCCGCCCGCGTCGGCACCGCCTCGAGCCCGACACCACCGACGGACAGGCTCGCCGCCGCCGCGCCGAATCGCGCCGCCTCATCGATGTCGCCGGTTTCGTGCAATCGTATCAGGAATGCCGTCGCGAACGTGTCGCCCGCCCCGGTCGGATCGACCTCCGTCTCCGGGAACGCCGCCATCCGCCGCCAGCGGCCGTCACTGTAGACGCGAGCCCCTCGCCACGATTCCGTCATCGCGACCGCGGGCACCTCCGCGCACCAGCGCTCAAGGTCCTCGCCGCCATCTGCCAGGTCCTCGTCCGACACGAACAGCACGTCGACGCCGCGCCAGAACGGCTCGCCCGCCCAGCGCGTGTGGACGACGCGGCCCTCTGCATCCGCCGAACGCAGCCAGCCCTGCGCTGACACCCCGACCACCGTGCGCGGGCTGAACTCCCTCCCGCATGTCGGGGCCACCTCCCCGAACACCGGGCCCAGGAGGACGATCGGCGCCGCGCGCCATGGCTCAGGAAGGTCCGTCGCCAGGATCGCCTCCCCGGCGCTGCGGATGTGCTGCTGGCGGCGGCCGCCCTCGTAGCTGTTCTCGAACGTCGTCGCCGTCGCCGCGTCCAGCTGCACCACCTGCGCGAACGGCAGCGCCGCCGCGACGTCGATGTCCGCCGGCGCGCGCGTCAGCACGCCCACGCTGTTGCCAAGCCGCTCGGCCTGGACGGCCGCGAACGTCACGGTCCCGCCCATCCGCCAGCCATCGCGCACCACGTCGCGCGTGACGTTGCCGACGACGATGAAGTCCGGCGTGCCCAACTAGCGCCGGTCGGGCTTCGGTGAGATGCCCACCTTCCGCCCCTCGCCCTCGCCGACGCTTGACGTCTCGACCTGCCGGTCGTCCGCGAGCGTGATGTGGACGATGCGCCGCTCGTTTGGCGGCATCGGCTCGAGCATGACGGGGCGGCGGGTGCGGCGGACCTCGTCGGCCATACGGCGCGCCAGGCTGGTGATCTGGCGCTCGCGCCGGCGCCGGTACCCCTCGATGTCGATCGTGAAGGACATGTGGCGCTTGAGCTGCCGCGTCACCATCAGGTTGAGCAAGTACTGCAGCGAAGCCAGCGTCTCGCCCCGCCGTCCGATCAGGATCCCCAGGTCATCGCCCTCGACGTCGAGCACCGCGACCGCCATCCCCAGGCCGTCGCCGGGCGTCTCCGGATCCCGGATCGAGACGTCGGCGTGGACGCCCATCAGGTCCAGCAGCTTGTCCAGCATCCGAGCGGCGTACTCCGCTTCGTCGATCGGCTCGCCGTTCTCGTCGACGAGGTTGAGCGGCTCGAGCTCGGGTTCCTGCGCGTCCGCGACGTTCCCGGGCGCCGGCACATCGCCGTCTTCGTCCCCGATCAGCCGCACCCGGACGCGCGCTTCGGACGCGCCCACGCCGAGGATGCCGGACTTGCCCTCGCTCAGGACTTCTATTTCGACTTCGTCGCGGTCCGCATCCAGTTCCTGCAGCGCGTGCTCGATCGCCTCTTCGACAGTCTTACCGCTTGCCTCGACGCCGGCCATGTCGTTTCCTTCGCGATTCCTGGCGGCCCGTGATCATCACGGGCTCGCCGCTCTCCGCGCTCCCGTTATCACGGGCCGCTGCGGACTTGGGTGGCTTCTTCTCATCGCGCCCTGTCACCGGCGCCGCGGCGCCGCGCGCCTTCGCGCCCGGCGCCGGCGCGGCCGGCGCGCTGATGCTCAGGATGCTGCGCCAGTCGACCGTCCGGCCCATGTAGAAGTACTGCATGACGATGCCGGCCACGGCCGAGATGAACCAGTACAGCGCCAGGCCCGCCGGGACCTGCAACGCGAACACGCCGAACATCAGCGGCATCATCCAGCTCATCATCTGCTGCGTCTGTTGCTGTTGCTGCTGCTGCGGCGTCGTCGCCGCCGTCGCGGGCGTCGGCGAGATCAGCTTCTGCTGCACGTACGTGCTGGCCGCCACGATCGCCGGCAACAGGAACGTCGTGTCCGGCTGCGCCAAGTTCCACACCAGAAAGTGCGTGCTCAGCGGCACCGCCTCGTGCACGTAGGGGAACGGATACAGCGTCTGCGAAAGCGACACGTAGCTCTCCGGCGTGCTGCCCAGCGCCACCCGGATCACCTGGTAGAGCGCGATCCAGATCGGCATCTGCGCAACCATCGGCAGCAGGCAGCCCAGCGGGTTGACGCCGGCCTCCTTATAGAGCGCCATGGTCTCCGACTGCAGCTTCTTCGGGTCCTTGCCCTTGTATTTCTTCTGCAGCTCCTGCATCTGCGGCTGGATCGCCTGCATCGCCCGGCTCTGCTTGTACTGGCTCGACGTCATCGGCCACGTGATGATCCGCATCGCCAGCGTGAAGACGATGATCGCCACGCCGAAATTGCCGCCGAACACCCGCGCCATGGCGACGAGCACGTTGGTCATCGGCGTGACGAGGAGCAAGTGGAAAAGGTAGAAGAGCCAGTCCATCTATCGCCTGATTCTACCGGCGCCCGATCTACTGCGGCAGCGGCGTCCCGCCCGGCTGCTCCAGCGGCACCGCGCTCGCATCAAACTCGACCAACGTGGCCGCCGCTGGCGAAATGTACACCAAGCTGCCGGCGCCGTTCACGAGGTCGGACAGAATCTTTGTGCCGATCGAGCGCGGGCTCCCCTCCGCGGGCTCACCCGTCTCCAGGTCGAGCTTGTTGATGTGTCCGTCCTTCGATGCCACGACCAGCCCATCGCCCGCGATCACCGGCGCTGCGCGCACGGGCGAGCCCGTGTCAAACGCCCACTTCCGGCCGCCGGACGCAGCGTCCACAGCGTACACCTTCCCATCGAGGCTCGCAGCGTAGACGACGCCGCCCCTGACCACCGGCGTGGCCCAGAACCAGTTGTCCGCCTTCAACGACCAGTTCATCGAACCGTCCGCCGTGTTGATCGAGTACATCCGGTTGTCGAACGCGCCCACATACACCGACGAGCCGTCGACCACCGGGCGCGACGCGATGCCGGACTGCGCGCCGGAAAACGCCCAGTTCTTGTGCCCGCTCGCCTTGTCCAGCTGGTACAGCGAACCGTCCAGCGACGTGACGTACACGACGTCGCCGCTGACGGTGGGCGTGGCCCAGATCGCCCCGTCGGCGTCGAACGACCACTTCGCCGCCCCGCTCGCGGCGTCGTAGGCGAGGACGCGCTCCGCCTTGTTGCCGACGTAGATCACGCCGCCGTCGACCGCCACTCCGCCCACGAGTTCGCCGCCGGTGTCACGCAGCCAGCGCGCGTGCCCCGTCTGGATGTCCAGCGCGAACACGATGCCCCGGAACGTCGCCACGAACACCGTCCCCGAGTCGGACGAGACGCCGATGTCGCCGTAGATCGCCTGCAGCTTCCCCAGCGCGTCTTTCTCGACCTTGATGATGCGGTCGACGGCGCTGGTGAGGTCGCTCTTCTTGTTGTCCGGCGCCGATGACGCTTTGACCGCGTCTTTCAAGGCGCCGGCGCTCGGACCCGTCAGCGTCAGGTCCCTGACCTTCTGCTTGAGCTGCGTGCGCGTCGCCTCGTCCGTGTCCAGCGCGTCGACCGCGCTCGAGAGCGCTTGCTGCGCTTCTTCGCTCACGGGGTAGGTGCTCTTGTCCTTCGGAGGAAACTGCCAGTTGGCGTTGCTCGATCCCTCGGGCAGGGCGTAGAGATGCGACTTGTGCGCGACGAGGATGACCTGCTGTGACTGCACCGTCACCGGATTCGGGGCCGCCCACCCTTCGGGCCCGGGCGGCGCGCCGCAGCCCGCCGCCAGCAGCGCCAGCAGCGGTGCCGCGGCGACCGCAAGCGGGGCGTAGTTCCGTCGCGACCCCACCGCCGGGCGCGAGGATGCCCGTGTTTCACGTGAAACATCGCTACGGTGAAGCTCACCAGCGCGTCGTGCCACGTACTGGGCCCAACATGGGAACTGATCGAATAAGCGGATAACCCGATGCGCGTTGATAGTATAAGCGGTGTGCTTCACGCCCGGGCGCGCTTCCCAGCGCTGCCTCCCTCCGGAACAGGGTCCAGCCCGCCGTCGTTCAACGGATTGCAGCGCAGCAGCCGCCAGCCGGCCATTGCTACGCCGCGCAGGGGCCCGTATCGCTCGATCGCCTCGTACGCGTACTGCGAGCACGTCGGCTGAAACCGGCACGCGGGTGGGCTACCCGGCGAAAGATGCCGCTGGTACAGGCGAATGGCAGCCAGTGCGACGCGTCTCACGCGGGGTCCTCCGCACTCGAACCGAGCTGGCCAACTCCAGGCCGGCAGGCCGGCCCAGGTGCTGCATCGGTCTCCAGGGCGCCCGATCTCGCCATCAGGCTGGTCAGGGCCTGCCGCAACTTTCCATAATCCGCATGGCTCGCCGGCTTCCTCGCCCCCACCACCACATCCAGGCCCGGCTTCGTCGCCAACGTCCGCGCCGCCTCGCGCAGTCTTCGCTTGACGCGGTTCCGCGCCACTGCCCCGCCGACGGCCTTTCCGGCCACGAAGCCGAACCGCGTCACGCCTCGGTCGGCTCCATTATGACGCACCCGCACCACGAGCATCCGGTTGCTGAACGTCGCGCCACGCCGGTAGGCCGCGGCGAAGTCGCGTGCGCGCCGCAATCGTTGCTCTTTGCGCATGACGGAGATCACGCCTGCCGGGGCGCGCCGTTAGACGACGACCAGCCGCTTCCGGCCCTTGAGACGGCGAGCGCGTATCACCCTGCGCCCGGCCGACGTCGCCATACGGTGCAGGAAACCGTGGCGGCGGCGCCTGGGAATGCGCTTTGGCTGATAGGTGCGCTTCGGCACGCCCCCTCCATGTACGAGAATCGCCCCGGAGCGGGGCGCCGGGAGCCAGTATAGGTGCGCCCTCAGCGCCCGGCAAGCGCGTGTAGTCGCGCGGAGCCGCCGTCCTGCGCGGTCGGGTGAGCCGCTGCCGGCTCCCCCCGAACGCCCTCCGTCTTCGGCCCGCCGACGCGATGGACGCGCCGCCAATAGAAACGGAACCGTCACGGTCTGGCTGCTTGCGCTTCCGGCGCGCTGACGCGGCGTGGTAGAGTCTCGCGCAGTCCAGCGAGGAGGTCGCCCCATGGCCACAACACGCTCGCCCCAGTCCGCGAACGCCTAGCGTCCGGGCTGCTCGCCGAGCCCGCGCGTCCGCCACCGACCGCGGACTGGATCATCACGCTTCATCTGTCATCGAAGTTGCCTGCGGCAGGCCGTGCCGCGGGCCCAAGCATGATGCGAGGTTTGCTTGAAGGGCTACACACCAGCGATGACCTTCGGAAAGGAAGTCGCCGCGATGATGCGCGACGCGGCGCGCGGCGACGAAGAGGCGGCGGTGGCGTTCCTGCGCGGGTGGGCGGGCGATGGCCCGGCGCTGGAGCTGGGCATCGGCACGGGCCGGATCGCGCTGCCGCTCGCCGCGACGGGTCTCCGCGTCGACGGCATCGACATCTCGCCGCACGTCGTGGCGCAGATGCGCACTAGGCCGGGCGGCGACAAGATCGAGGTGACGATCGGCGACTTTGCCGATCTGGCCGTTCCCGGGACGTACCGGCTGATCTATTGCCCCGGCAACAGCTTCTTCAACCTGCTGACGCAGGAGGATGAAGTGCGTTGCTTCGAGAACGTGGCCGCGCACCTGACAGAGGACGGCGCGTTCGTGATCGAGTCATTGGTGCCGGACTTCCTGTGGCGCCTGGAGGAACATCAGTATGTGCAGGCGGAACTCATCGCTGTAGACCACGTTCGGCTGGACGTCCTGCGGCACGACCCGGTGAACCAGACGCTCGACGAGAACCATGTGTCGCTCACCGAGGATGGCATCCGGTTCAACCCTGTCGTGCAGCGCTATGCCTGGCCGGCGGAGCTGGACCTGATGGCGCGCATCGCCGGGCTGCGGCTCCGCGAGCGCTGGCTCGGCTGGGACCGACAGCCGTGGACGGGGCGTTGGATGAGCAACAGGGAGCGAATCGTCTCCGTCTGGACGCGTTGAGCCGGACGCAGCGCGGTCAGCATCGGGTGGGAGCGGGATTGGGAGGCGCGAGCCAATCCCGCTCCCCTTTCCTGCGAACCTTGACGCGCCAGCGACGCGTCGACGAAACAGTTGTGAGGACAACCATCTGGAGCCAACCCGTTGCCGCTCAATCCTGACGTTCCCACGCGCGAGATCGTCGAACACGTCCGCAGGCTGTACGATGTGGACGCGCGCGACGTTGCCACGATCGCGGGCCGGGCCCATGCCGAGGCGACGGTGTATCGGGTCGACGATGGTCATGAGCGTTCGTACGTTCTCAAGCTCACGCCGGACCCGCGCGGGGCCCCATCGCGACTGGCTCGACATCTTGCCGACTCGGGTGTCGCCCAGGTCCTCGCTCCCTTGCGCACGCGCGATGGTCAACTCTCGTCCCGAATCCGGGACCTGCAGGCGAGCCTGTACCCGTTCGTCGAGGGGGAGAACGGGTTTCGGACGCCGCTGACCGGGGATCAATGGACGGCGCTCGGCAGCGCCGTGCGCGCGATACACCGTACGAAGCTGCCATCGTCGGTCAGCGAATTCATGCGCACGGAGACCTACTCGGACGCCTGGCGCAACAAGACGCGCGGATACCTGACGATCGTCCCGTCCGAATATCCGGACGACAGCGTCACGCGTGAACTCATCGAGCTGCTCTCCGGCAAAGGGGCTGAGATCACGATGCTCGTCGAGCACGCCGAGCAACTCGCTCGCGTGCTCCGCCGGAGGGCTCTGCCGGAAGTGCCCTGTCACGGCGACCTCCACGCGGGCAACGTCCTGGCTGACGGCGTCGGCTCGATCGTGATCGTCGATTGGGACGATCCCGTGCTCGCGCCGAAGGAGCGCGACCTCATGTTTGTGGGGGCCGGTATCGGCGGCGCCTGGAACCGCCCGGAGGAGTCGGCTGCCTTCTACCGCGGCTATGGTGCGGTCACGGTGGACGCGGAGGCGCTCGCCTACTACCGCTGCGAACGCATCGTCGAAGACATCGCCGTCTTCTGCGACCAGCTCCTGCTCGACGGCGGCGACGAGCGCGGCGAGCGGGCGCAGATGTTCCGCATGCTCGCCGGCGCGTTCGGCCCCAACGACGTGGTCGAGATCGCGGAGAGGACGTTTGCCGCGCTATGACGTCGGCGGTGGACCGCGGGAGAAGCTGGATCGCGTGAAGCGGTATCTCTCGCATTCGAGAGCCTCGTCGTCCACCGGGATGTCGAACTCTCGCGTGTGGACCTCTCGCTCGTCCAGCCAACCGGGCCGACGTCGGCGACATTCGCGGCGCTGGCCGACCTGCCTGCTACCGTTGCACCTCACGCCCTGACGGCGGCCGCGTGTTTCCGGTGATCGGATCTGGCCGGAGCGCGACCACCGGCGCCGGCCAGGCGGGCGCCCCACGCTCGCGCCCGTAGGCACGTCGCCCATCCCGTAGCGGAAAACCCGTATGTTGCGCCGCCTACCGTGCGCGCCTGCTCTCACCGGCCGATAACACCAGTAGCGACGCGCGCACAGAGCGAGGAGTCCTCCCATGCCCGGCAGCAACACCGCCGCCCATCCCGAAGAAGACCTGGCTGACGCGTTGGACGCGCTCAGCGCGGCGCTCGCCGCAGCGTCCGAAGCTGCCGCCCGCATCGCCACGCTGGCGCCGCGCCTCGCCCGCGCCGGCTCCGTGCTCCAGGAGATCGAAGCCCTTGTGCGGACGCGCGACGCCGCCGTCGCACCCGCGACGCCCCAATCGCGGCCGATCCTCATCGCCCCGGCGCGTCCCCGGCAGCGCCCGGCCGCCGCCCCTGAGCCGCCCGCCTCCACTGCCGTCGTTGAGGACGAGCGAGGTGCTTCCTCCGCCCCCGACCTGGCGCCGATCGCCCCGGCGCCGGCCACCGCGCCGGCACCCCTCCCCGAAGCGCTGGCCCTGCCCGTTGACGAGCCCCTCACGTGTTTCCGCCTCGAGTTCGAGAGCGCGGGACCGCCTCTCGATCTTCGCGTCGTCGACGACGCCGTCGGCGCCCACCCCGCCGTCCGCGACGTTGCCCTCCTTGACTACGACGGGCGCCGCGTCACGCTCAAGGTCTGGATCGCGGGCGACGAAACGCCTGCGGGCGTGCAGTCCGCCCTCAAGGCGGACGCGCCTCGGATCTTCGGCAAGGCGCACGACGTCAACATCGTCGCCCTCGAGGACGTCGCGTAGCGGCACAAACGGAGAGACAGCGGGTAAGTGGTCGGGGTGGGCAGATTTGAACTGCCGACCTCTCGGTCCCGAACCGAGCACTCTAGCCTGGCTGAGCTACACCCCGACGGCCCGCATCGTACCAAACACCCCCCGGCGCAGCCACGTCGCCGCGTCAACGATCGACGTGACCTCGGCCGTTACGTGCGGGCCGGCGCGAGCGCGCGGATGCGCTCCACCGCGCGCGGCAGGACGTCCAACACGCGGTCGATGTCTTCCATCGTGTTCTCGTTGCCGAGCGTAAGACGAAGGCTCCCGCGCAGGTAACTCTCCGGCACGCCCATCGCCACCAGCACGTGCGAAGGCTCCAACGACGCTGTCGTGCACGCCGAGCCGCTGCTCGCCGCGATGCCCTCCAGGTCGAGCTGGAGCAGCACCGCCTCGCCCTCGACGCGGTCGAAGGCGAAGCTCGCGTTGTTCGGCAGCCGCCGCGCCCCGTCGCGCGGCCCCGTGACGATCGCGCCGGTCACGCGCTGCGGCACCTCGCGCAGGAGCCGATCGCGCATCGCGACGAGCGCCGCGTTCCGGGCCTGCAGGTCGCTGTAGGCCAGCCGCAACGCCGTCGCCAGCCCGACCGCGCCGGCGACGTTCTCCGTGCCCGCGCGGCGGTTGCGCTCCTGCGACCCGCCGACGGTCTGCGCCGCGAACGGCGTCCGCTGGCGCACGTACAGCGCGCCGGTGCCCTTCGGTCCGTAGATCTTGTGCGCCGCGATGCTCAGCAGGTCAACGCCGGGCGCGTCGACGTCCAGGTCGAGCGCGCCGGCCGCCTGCACGGCGTCCGTGTGCACCAGGATCCCCGGGTCGCGTTCCTTGACGATCCGCGCCACGTCGGCGATCGGCTGGACCGTGCCCACCTCGTTGTTCGCGTACATCACGCTTACCAGCACCGTGCGCTCGTCGAGCGCCGCGCGCAGCGCCTCCAGGTCGACCACGCCTTCGCCGTCGACCGGGAGGTACGTCACGCGGAACCCTTCCCGCTCCAGCGCCTCGCACTCGTGAAGCACCGCGTGGTGCTCGATCGCCGTCGTGATGATGTGGTCGCCGCGGCCGCGCACCGCCCCGGCGACACCGCGCAGCGCCAGGTTGTCCGCCTCCGTCCCGCCGCTCGTGAACACGATCTCGTTCGGCTTGCAGCCGAGCACGCCCGCGATGCTGCGCCGCGCTTCGTCCAGGCCCTTCCGCGCATCCCGCGCCTCCGCGTAGATGCTCGAAGGGTTCCCCCAGGCCCCCGTCAGGTACGGCAGCATCGCCGCTACGACGCGCGTGTCGGTCGGCGTGGTCGCTGCGTGGTCGAGATAGATCCTGCGAGGCGTGGCCATGCTCCATCATAACGCGAAGGGACGGCGCCGGCCGCCGCCCCTTCGCCCGTCGCCGATCGCGGCTCCCGTCACTGCACCGTCAGCGTCCCCGCCATCGTCGTCGGGTGCGCGTCGCACTGGTAGAAGTACGTGCCGGCCGTCAGCTCGACCGTCAGCGTCTCCTTGGCCGGCCCCGTGCTGAGACTCGTCTGGCCCACGCTCTTCCCGGACGCACTCGTCCCCTCGAACAGGTGGAAGTTATGCGGCAGCCCGCCGTCAGCATTGTCGAATACGATCGAGATCGTTCCGGCGGGCGCGGCCAGGTTCGTCTTGTCGAAGAGGACGTCTCGCGCCCTGATGTCGATCGCGCCTGCCGCCGGCGCCGTGCCGCTTGCCGCCGGCGTCGTCGCCGCCGGCTTTAGCGCCGCGACCGTGGGCGACCTCACCGCCGTCGCCGCTCCGCCGGACGCCGGCGTGATCTTGAACTTCGCCACCGGCGTCGGGTCTGCGTCCACCGCCGCGTTGCAGGCGATCCCTCCCGCCGCCAGCGCAGCGACCGCCAGCGCCGCCGCCGCCACGCGCAGGGCCGCGCCTCCGGACCGCCACACGCCAACCGACCGTCCGATGTTCCTAGTGGCCCGCATGTGCGATCGCTCCTCCGCTGCTCGGCGCGATGGTCCCGCCCGCCCCCGGCTGGATCGATGCGACCGCGTCCGCGAGCGCCTTCGTCAACGCGTCGATATTCAGGCTGTCCGTGTACACCACCGGGATCACCATGCCGCCGTTCGCTTCGGCCAGGTTCAGCGACGTCCCGTCCGGGCCCATGACGTGCGACAGCACGTGGCAGTGGAAGATCCACGCGCCCTTCCCCGGCGCGTTCATCGTCACCGCCACGTCGATCGTCTGCCCGGGCGCGATCAGCACCGTGTTCTCCACGGCCGCAGTCGCGCTGCCGGACACGTCCGTCCCGTCCCGCGCGATCTCCTTCGTGAAGTGCCCGTGGAAGTGCATCGGGTGCAGTTCGATCGGGCTAATGTTGATCATCCGCACGCGGAGCAGATCTCCCTTCTTCACCAGCCACGGGTCGATATTCGGGAACTCCTTGCCGTTGACCAGGTAGTGCCCCTGGATGTTGTTCAGCACCATGATCCGGTCCTGATCGTACGTGCCGTCGCTGCCGTCACGCGGCTCGACGACGTACGCGCCGCTCAGCCCCATCGCCACCTGCTGCATGTCGTCCATATGCGCGTGGTACATGAAGGTGCCCGGCGTGTTCGGCACCTTGTACTCGTACACGAACGTCTCGCCCGGCATCACCGGCGGCTGCGTCAGCAGTGCCACGCCGTCCATCGAGTTCGGCACGATCAGCCCGTGCCAGTGCACGCTGGAAGCTTCGTCCAGGTCGTTGCGGTAATAGATCCGCACCTTGTCGCCGGCCTTGAACCGCAGCGTCGGCCCGGGGATCTGGTTGTTGTACCCCCACACCTCCACCGGCGCCTGGTCGTCGCGGAACTGCCACAGGAACTTGGAGCTCGTCAGGTGCACCGTTTTGACGTCACCGTCTTCGAGCGTGACCTCCGCATCCTTCGGCCCGAAGTTCTCCGTCGAGGCGCGCGCCCGGCCCGCATCATGGCTGAGCGCCAGGAACGCGATCAACGCCGCGCTCGCGAGCACCGCCAGCCACGGCGCCACGACCCATCTCCGTCTCATCTCTGCTCCTTCCGCTATCGCCGACGACGCATCGTCGCCCGCGCGCCCGCCCCGCAGACGGGCCGAAGGTCACGTCCCCGGCCGGCCGAAGCTCCCGAACGCCTGGCGAACTTCCCGAGATCAGTCCGCATGGCCCGGCCGGAAGCGACATCCGGGAGGGACCCGCCCGGTCGCGAGCCCGTATGCTGGCTTCGCCACGAATCGGAAGGAGACACGGACGATGGACGAATTACGCGATAAGGTCGCGATCATCACCGGCGCAGCGTCCGGGATCGGCCGCGCCGCCGCCGAGTTGTTCGCCGAAGAGGGCGCCACCGTCATCGCGGCCGACGTCGTCGACGCCGCCGGCCAGAAGATCGCAGACGAACTGTCGGCCAGGGGCCATTCCTGCGCCTTCATCCACGCGGACGTCTCCCGCGAAGCGGACGTCCAGGCGATGATTCACTTCGCACTGGCGCGGTACGGCAGGCTCGACGTGCTGTTCAACAACGCCGGCATCGAAGGCGAGACCGCGCCCACGGCCGAGGCCTCCCTCGAGAACTGGGAGCGCGTCATCGGCGTCAACCTTCGCGGCGTCTTCCTCGGCTGCAAGTACGGCATCGAGGCCATGTTGAGGCAGGGCGGCGGCGCCATCGTCAACAACGCCTCGGTCGCCGGCCTCGTCGGCTTCGCCGGCATCCCCGCCTACTGCGCCGCCAAGGGCGGCGTCGTCCAGCTCACCCGCACGGCCGCGCTCGAATACGCCACCAGCGGCGTGCGCGTCAACTGTCTCTGCCCCGGTGTCATCGATACGCCGATGGTCCGCCGCTTCACCGGCGACGACCCGCAGGCGAGAGCGCAGATGGAGGCACTCGAGCCCGTCAGCCGCATGGGGACGGCGCGCGAGGTCGCTGAGCTCGCCCTCTTCCTCGCCTCTGAACGTTCGTCGTTCCTCACCGGGGCGATCATCCCCGTCGATGGCGGCTTCGTCGCGCGCTGATGCCCTTTGCGTCTACTTCGGCGCCGGCGGCTCGCGCCGGGCGATGAACGCCGCCGCCTCCGACCGCCGCCGCAGGTTCAGCTTGCTCAGGATGCTGCTGACATAGTTCTTCACCGTCTTGTCGCTGAGGAACACTACCTGCGCGATCTCCTTGTTCGTCTTCCCCTCCGCGATCAGCGACAGGATCTTGTGCTCCTGCTCGTTCAGCGCGCTCAGCGGGTCGTTCGCCTTTCGCTCGCTCGATGTCCGCACCCGGTCCAGGATCTTCTGCGTCACGGCGGAGTCCAGCAGTGACTCGCCACGCGCCACCGCGGCGATTGCGTCCGCGAGCACGCTGCCGCGCGTCTGCTTCAGCACGTAGCCAGCCGCCCCCGCCAGGATCGATGCGAACACGGCGTCTTCGTCCGCGTACGACGTCAGCATGATCACCTTCGTCTCCGGGCGCACCTCCCGGATCTCCCGGCACGCCTCGATGCCGCTGCCGTCCGGCAGCCGCACGTCCATCACGATCACATCCGGCTGGGTGCGCGCCGCCTCCGTCACCGCCTGCGCCGCGGTCGCCGCCTGGGCGACAATGTCGAACCCCTCCCGCCGGCTCAGCAGCGCGCGCAGCCCCTCTCTCACCACGTCGTGATCGTCGACGAGCATGATCCGCGTCATCTCATGTCTCCTTCGTGTCTGTCAGTGCGTCGGAGCGGAAGCTCGAAGCGGATCTTCGTTCCCTCGCCCGGCGCGCTCTCGATCGCCAGCGTACCGCCTGCCGCCTCCGCCCGCGCCGCCATGTTGCGCAGCCCGCGGTGGGTGGCCGGAGTCTCTCTCGCCGTGTCGAAGCCCGCGCCGTTGTCCCGGACCTCCATCACCAGCCGCCCATCGCAGCACTCCACGCGGATCCCCACGGAGGTAGGACGCCCGTGCTTGCGCGCGTTGTTCAACGCCTCCTGCGCCACGTGGAACATCGCCAGCGAACGCCCGGTATCAATCGGCGGCATCCTCGCATCGATCCACAGCGACGTCTCGATCAGCGAGTTCACTCGAAAGTCGTCCGCCAGCGTGGACAGCGATTGTGCGATGTCGTCGTCGATCCGCGGCGGCCGCAGGCTGAAGATGTAGCTGCGCGTGTCCTGGATCACCTCTTCCAGCTGGGTCATCGCCCGGTCGATGCTCCGCCGCGCGTCCGCCGGGTGTTCCTCCACATCGGTCATCACGGCCTCGAGTCCGAGCGAGACCGCATAGATAGACTGGATGATCCCGTCGTGCAGGTCCATCGCGATGCGTTCCCGCTCGCGCTGCGTCTCCGTCTCCGCGAGCAGCCGCTCGCGCTCCTCCTCCAGGCGCCGCCGGTCGCTGATGTCGCGCACCACCGCGATCACCAGCTTCCCCTCCTCCTGCTCGATCGGGCTCAGGCTGATCTCCACCGGCATCCGCGTCTCGTCCCGTCGCAACGCCACCAGTTCCAACCCCGCGCCCATCGGCCGCACCGAAGGGCTCTCGTAGTACCGCCGCCGGTGGTCCGCGTGGCGCGGGTGCAGCTCCCGCGGGATCAGCGCATCGATGTGCATCCCCGTCAGCTCGCCCGACGCGTAGCCGAACATCTCCTCCGTCTGTCGGTTCACCATCACGATCGTCCCGCCCGCATCGCTGATCACGATGCCGTCGGGTGCCGAATCCACCAGCCCCCGGAACCGCTCCTCCCGCCGCATCAGCTGGCCGCGCATCGTCTCCACCACAGAGAAGACAAACGCCGCGAACGCCGCCACCAGCGGCGCCGACACCAGGACGGCGACGAGCGAACTCGCCCAACTCGGAAACGGGTTGAACGCCAGAAACCCGACGATCGCCGCAACGTACGCCAGCGGCAGCGCAACTCCCAGGATGCGCAGCCGCTCCATCCGCGCTTCCTGGTCTTCCTGCCCGTTCAGCATGGACCACCGCCGCGAAGTCAAACCGCGTCCTTTCATCCTAGGCGTCACCCGGCGCCGCACGCCCCGGCCGCATGGCCCCTGCGCGCGGGGACGCCGTCACATCCGGCCCGCCGTCTCGCGCACGCACCGCGCTCACCACGGGATCCGCAGGCGCACGCGCGTCCCGGACCGCCGCCCGCTCCTGATGCTCAGTTCGCCACCCAGGCGCGTCGCGCGCTCCCGCATCGAGCGCAGGCCCAGGTGCCCCGGGAACTCGCCCGCCGCGTCGAAGCCTGATCCATTGTCCCGCACCTCCAGCTCCACCTGCCGCTCATTCGACGACAGCGTCAGCCCCACCTTCGTCGCCTGCGCGTGCTTCACGACGTTGTGCAGCGCCTCCTGCGCGATCCGGTACACCGCCTCGCGCACCGCCGGCGGCGCCGCCGGCTCCGCCCCCAGCGTCGCCTCCACCTCGATCCCGTAGCGCGCTCGCGTCGCCGCGATCTGCTTCTCCAGCGCCGCCACCAGCCCTTCCGCCTCCAGCGATTCGGGCCGCAACTCGAAGATCAGCGACCGCATCTCCGCCAGCCCGGCCTCCGCCAGCGACAGCACGTAGTCGATCGGCTCCCGCGCCCGCGCGGGGTCGCGGTCCAGCAGCGCGCTCGCCGTCCGCGCCCCCAGCGCGATCCCGTACAACGCCTGCGAAACCGAGTCGTGCAGCTCCCGCGCCAGCCGCTGCCGCTCCTCCAGCGATGCCGCCTGCTGCGCGCGCTCGTACAGCTCCGCGTTCTGGATCGCTACCGCCGCGCGGTCGGCCAGCGCCACGTAGAGCCGTTGCTCCTCGTCCGAGAATACGTGCGGCTCGCGAAAGCTCACCGAGAACGCCCCGAGCATCCGTAAGCCGTGCCGCACCGGTATCGAAAGGTGCGACGCGATGTTCTCGGCCGCCAGCGTTCTTGCGGCGAACTCCGGCGCGGTCCGCACGTCGTTATAGACGCGCGGCTTCGCCTCCCCCGCGTCGGGCTCCTCGTGAGGACTGGTCGCGAGGAACGCCGCGATCGCTGCCAGCGTCTCCTGCGAGTAGTTGCGCGTCGCCCGGATGACGTCGACATCGCCCTCGTGCAGCGCCACCAGGCTCTTGTCGGCGCCCAGGGTGTCCACAGCGACGTCGACCAGCGCCTGCAGCACCGTGTCCAGACTGAGCGAGCGAAACAGCTCCGCATCCGCCCCCATCAGCGCCTCCGTCTCACGCGCCCGGCGCTGCGCCTCCGCGAACAGCCGCGCGTTCTCGATCGCCACCGCCGCCTGCGCGGCGATCGCGCTCGCCAGCTGGCCATGTCTCGCCGTGAAGTACCCGGTCCCGGCATTCGTCAGCGCGAGCATGCCCGACACCTCGTCCTTGAGCATCAACGGCACTCCCAGCCACGACCCCACGTGCGGAAGCAGCTCCGGCGTCACGGCCCGCCGGTAGCTCGCCGCCAGTCGCGTATCGGCGTGGATGTCGTCGATGATCACGTGCTCGCCGCGCTGCACCATCGACCAGACGATCTCGTTCTCACGGATCAAAAAACGCATCCCGATCTGCGAAGCACGCAGCTGCCGCTCCAGCTCCGGCGTCCTCGCGTGCAACGCGATCACCTCCAGTTCGTCGCCGTCGCGCAGGAAGACCGCGCCGTTCTCGTAGTCCACCACGGCGCGCGTCTGCTCCAGCACCAGGTGCAGCAGCGGTTCCAGCTCGATCGTCGAAGCGACGTTCCGCGCCACGTCGAGCAGCGTCGCGAGCTCCCGCGTCCGCTGCTCGGTCTGCTCGAACAGCCGGGCGTTCTCGATCGCCACCGCCGCCTGCGCCGCGATCGCCCCCGCCATCCGCTCGTGCCGTTCCGTGAACGAATCCGGCTCGTCCCGCGACAGGCTCAACATCCCGATCACGCGGTCCTGGTGGATCAGCGGGATCGCCAGCCACGCCCGCACGTGACGGAACGCCGGCGTCGCCGCCAGGTCGCCCAGGATCCGACGATACCTCTTCGCTTCAGACGAATCGCCGCGGACGTCCCCGACCGACACACGCTCTCCTCGCGCGATCACGTCCCAGAATCCCTCCATCCGCCCTCGCGCGAACCGCACGCCCGCCGCATCGCCGCCCACGCTCGCTGCGAGCGGCCCGCGCGACTCCAGGATCACGAGCGCGTCGCCTTCGGCCACCATCAGCGACGAACCGGTGCAGTCCACCGCGTCGTTCAGCACGTCGAGAATCGCGTGCACCAGCGGCCGCAACTCCAGCTTCGATGTCACGGCGCGCGACAACTCCAGCAACCCCGCGATGTCCCGCGTGCGCTCCTCCACCCGCTGCTCCAGCAGGTCCCGCGCCTCGCGGACCTCCCGCTCCGCCCGCTCGCGCCTGATCCCGATCGCGATCGCTCCCGCCACCGGACCCAGCGCCTCGATCGTCGCAGGAGACAGATCGTGGCGGGCGAAGAGGATCATCATGCCCACCACGTCCTCTTCCACCACCAGCGGATAGCCGGCGAACGCCGTCAGCCCCTCCCGCTCGAGCCACTCGTTGTCGAGAATGTCCACGCTCCCCGCAGCGTCGTTCGAGACGAGCGTCTCCCGGTCCTTCGCGATCCGCCCCATTCGCCCGGCGTTCACCGGGATCCGCGCATAGTCGCCGTCCAGCCGCGTGTACTGGCCCGCCGATGCCCGCAGCTCCAGCATCATCGCCGCATCGTCGAGCAGCCAGATGCGCGCGAAGGCGGCATCGACCTGCCGCACGATCGCCTCCGCGCAGCGCTGCAAGGCGTCCTCCAGCCGAAGGCCCTCCGTGAGCGCCGTCCCGACTTCCGCAGCCAGCGCCGAAAGTCGCGCGCGCTCCCTCAGCGCCTCTTCCGCCGCCACCTGGTCCGAGACGTCGCGCAGGAGCGCGAGGGCGTGCATCGTTCCTCCATAAAGGAACGCGCTCCCTACCACGTCCACGTCGAAGACGCTTCCGTCCTTGCGTACGTTCCGTGACCGGATGCGGTAGTCTCCCCCGGCCCGCACGGTCTCCAGGTACTCGCGCCGCAGGTGCTGGTAGTCCGGGTGGATGTAGCTTCCGGGGTCCAGCCGCATGAAGTCGTCGTACGTGTGCCCGTGCATCGCGCAGGCGGCGCGGTTCGCCGCGACGATCCTGCCCTCGAACGTGCTGATCAGCAGCCCGTCGCTCGTCGACTCGAAGATGCTCCGGTACTGCTCCTCGCGTTCGCGCAATGCGTCGCTGCGCCGCTCGATCTCCGCCGCCATGTAGTTGAATGACCCTGCCAGGTCGCCCAGCTCGTCCTCCGACTCCACCGGGATCTTCGCCGCCACGTTGCCCGCCGCCAGCTGGCGCGTGCCTTTCACCAGCGCCCCGATCGGCCCGAGCAGCACGCGCCTGCTCAGGTACGCCGTCCCCAGCAGCGCCACCACGAAGAACCCCGCCATCACCGCCAGCGCGAACGTGATCGTCCGGTTGCCCTCATCCTGGATCGATGACCGCACCGCTCCCGCCTGCTCGGTCAGTTCGTCGATCGGCGCCACCACCGCCAGGCTGCCGCCGATCACCCCCAGCGGCGCGTACGCCACGAACACCTCGCGCCCGTCGAGCGTCGCCCGGTCCACCGAGGTCTGTCCCGACCGCATCGACGCCAGGATTCGCTGGAACGCCGCATTCGACCCGTCCGCGATGGCCGGCTCGACGATCCCCCGCGCCGCGCCGGGAATCAGCTGCCCCCTGCGGTCGATCACGAACGAGTAGCTGCTCGACGTCACCGTGATCGAGTCGGCTTTCGCGACCAGCCGCGCCAGCGACAGGTCCACCCCCACCACCCCGCGAAACTCGTCGCCCTCGTACACCGGCGCCAGCGCTGAAACGATCTGGCCGTTTCGCGCGTCCTCGTGCGGCGGCGTGAACTGCGGCAGCCTTGAGGGGTTCGCCGCCGGCAGCACCTCGGAGAACCCCCGCTGCCCGAAGGGCTCGTAGTCGGCGGCCAGGCCCTCCTGCAGCCCCACCGGCGGGTAGGAGCGCGTCGTCCCGCCGGCGGAAATGAAGTACGCCGCGACGGCGTCGGGTTCCTGGGCCAGCAGCGCCGGCAACAGCGCGTCGAGCGCCGCGCTGTCCCGCAGATCACGCTCGGCGCCGCCCGCCGAAGCTGGCACCCAGACATCGCTGGCGCGCCCGGGCGCCGGGTCATACCGCGCGCCGCCCGCGGTTGTTGCCAGCCGCGCAAGGTCGGCAGGGTACGCCCCCGACCGCTGCTTGAACTCCACCATGTAGCGCGCTGCGCTGGCGCTATCGAGCAGGGCCGGCGTCACCAGCAGCTGGCCGATCCCGGCGGAGTCGCCCGCCTGCAACAGCATCGCCGTCCGCGCCTGCGTCTCCAGGCCCTCCTGGCTACGCCGTGTCGCGTCGTCCTGCGTCCGCCGGAAGCCGAAGAGGATCAGCAGCGTTGTCGTCGCCGCCAGCAGCAACATGAACGCGACCAGCCAGACGTTGAGCTTGCCGCCGAGGCTGGTCGGAGTGAGGCGCATCACCCGCGCCGTCAAGGAATATCGAGCGAAGCGAGCCCGATCTGTGCCGCGTACAGCGCCGCTTGCGTCCGGCTCTGCACCCCCAGCTTCAGCAAGATGCTGCTCACGTGCGTCTTCACGGTCTTCTCGCCGATCTGCAGCCCGCGCGCGATCTCCTTATTCGCCATCCCCTGGGCGAGCAGACGCAGCACGTCCGTCTCGCGCCCGGTCAGCGCGACCGGGCTGTCCGGCGCCCGCACTTCCCGCATCAGCCGGCTCGCCGCCTGCGGCGAGAGCTGCACCTGCCCCGCCGCCGCCGCCTTGATCATCCGGCACAGCTCGTCCGCCTGCGTGTCCTTCAGCAGGTAGCCGATCGCCCCCGCCCGGATCGCTCCGACCACGGCGGCATCCTCCAGCACGCTGGTCAGCGCGATGACTTCGGTGTCGGGCAACTCCCGGCGGATGCTGCCGGTCGCGGTGATCCCGTCCATCACCGGCATCAGCATGTCCATCAGCACAATGTCGGGGCGGAGCTCGTGCGCCATCCGCAGCGCCTCGGCGCCGTTCTCCGCCTCCCCCACCACGTCCAGCTCCGCGTCGAGCCCCAGGAACATGCGCAGTCCCTGCCGCACCACGCTGTGGTCATCCGCGATGAGGATCCTGATCGGCATAGAACGCGCCCCGTCGCCGTCCCGAACGCCCGCACACTGTAACAAACGACCTCACGGGCATCGTCCCCGCCGGCCGGCGGCGAAGCGTTGCCCGCCCGAAGGCATCCCGTCGTCCGTCCGTACCCGCGGCGACCGGTCGCGCCCCCGCGTTTCGACGATGCTCCGAACATCGGTAGCAACGCAGGGGAGCAGCCTATCGGCCAAGGACCACACCGCCGCACGACACACCACCCTTCGAGTCACAAGGAGCAAGGACGACATGAAACGCACCATCGTCATCATCAGCGGGATCATCCTCGCGGCATCCGCGGCCGGCGTCGACATCGCCTCCGCGGCGCAAGTCACCGCGGACACCTACCGGGTTTCGCTCACCCAGGCGGGGTTCACCGTCTCCGTCGACACGGCGGCCGTGAGCCACGCCACCCTCAGCGCCCAGGGCAAGGCCTTCACGCTGCAAAAGGGCGGCGCCTCCGTCCGCCTCGAGCTCATCGAGTACCCCGACAGCCGCGCGCTCCGGGCCGACTTCGACGCCGTGAACGGCGCCGGCCCGCGCCCCCGCATCGCCACCGGCGACTTCGCGGGCCGCGTGCTCTACTGGAACGAAAACGCGGTGCTCGCCGTCGGCTTCTCACCGCCGAACGAGCCGGGCCTCGCCCAGTCTGCCGCCGACGTCTTCCTCGGCCGTCGCGGCACCGGCGGCCCCGCCCCGGCCGCCGCCGCGGGCGGCGTCAAGCTCCCCGCCGCCGGCAACGCCGGCGCGCCGGGCGAAGCTTCGTCCCCGCCCCACGCCAGCCCCGGCATCGAAACGGTAGTGGTGCTCGCCGCCGGCGTCGGCGCGCTCCTGCTCGGCGCCGCCGGCTCGCTCCGCCGCTCCAGCCGGCGTTAGCTCCGGGCGCGATGCGGCGTGGCCGGCACCGACTGCCGGCCACGCCGCCCTCTGTTGTCTGGTTGTCTGTTGTCTGTTCTCTGTTGTCTGTTGTCTGTTCTCTGTTGTCTGTTCTCTGTTGTCTGTTCTCTGTTGTCTGTTCTCTGTTGTCTGTTCTCTGCCGCCCTCCCTCCTCTCTCCCTTCCTCCACCCTCCCTCCTCCCTCTTGCCTCCTCCTCCCTCCTCTTGCCTCCTCCTCCCTTCACAACGACCGGGCCTCCGCCAAAAGGCCGAGGCCACCCCTCCCCCACAGGCCGCACCGCCAACCCGCCCTTCGCGCGATGCCACCGCCGCCAGCAACCCCGACACTTCACCCGTGATGACACCCATACGCATCCTCCTCGTCGACGATCAGCCCCGCGTCCGCTCCGGCCTCCGCATGCGGCTCGCGATCGAGCCCGGCCTCGAAGTGGTCGGCGAAGCCGAGAACGGCGCCCAGGCCCTCAGCACCGCCGCCCGCCTCCACCCTGACGTCGTCGTCATGGACGTGGAGATGCCCGTCATGGACGGCATCGCCGCCGCGGCACGACTGACCAGTGCCCCCGACGCGCCCGCCGTCGTCATACTCACCCTCCACGACTGCCCCGAGGTGCGAGAGCGCGCCAGCGCTGCCGGCGCCTCCGCCTTCGTCGCCAAGCACCAGATCGACCCGGCGCTGCTCGACGCGATCCGCGCGGCCGCCCGCGGTCGCCGTGGCCAGCCCCATGGATGAGCCTGGGCGCTCGGACGAGCGCGCGCCGCATGACCGACACGCAACGCCAGCCAGCAGAAGGGAGACCCGCAGCTATGTCGCTCGCATTCACCAGGCAGAAGGAAGCCACGGACATCGTCGCCGACGCCACCCGCGCAGCCGCGGCCGCGGACACCATCATCGACATCCGCGACGTCGTGAAAACCTACTCCAGCGGCAACGTCCAGGTGCAGGCGCTGCGCGGCGTCTCGCTCAGCGTCCCCCGTGGCGAGATGGTCGCCGTCATGGGGGCGTCCGGCTCCGGCAAGACCACGCTGCTCAACGTCATGAGCGGCCTGGACACCGTCGATGCCGGGACCGTCAGCATCGCCGGCACCGACCTCGCCACCATGAACGATAAGGAGAAGACCACCTACCGCGCGCGGAACATGGGCTTCATCTTCCAGACCTACAACCTGCTGCCCGTGCTCTCCGCGGTCGAGAACGTCGAGCTCCCGCTCGTCGTCTCCGGCGTCAACACGCGCGACGCCCGCGAGCGCGCCATCGCCGCGCTCGAGCGCGTCGGCCTGGCCGACCGCGCGCAGAACCGCCCCTCGCAGCTCTCCGGGGGTCAGCGCCAGCGCGTCACGATCGCCCGCTCCCTCGTCAATAACCCGGCGATCGTCTGGGCCGACGAGCCCACCGGCGCGCTCGACTCCACGACGGCGAACGACATCGTCACCCTCATGGAAGAGCTCAACGCCGGCCATGGCCAGACGTTCGTCATCGTCACGCACGACATCGGCGTCGGCAAGCGCGCCCACCGCATGATCCACATGAGCGACGGCCAGATCGTCGGAGAGGAGCGGTCCTAGATGAACGAGCTGTTCGGCCTCGACATGAACGTCATCATGTTCGTCCTGCTGGCGATCTTCGCCGTCGCGGTGGCGAGCGTGGCCTTCGTCTTTCTCTCCAACCGCGTCATGTTCCGCATGGGACTGCGCAACCTGCCGCGTCGCGGCATGCAGACCGGCCTCGTCATCGTCGGCCTGATGCTCGCCACGCTGATCACCACCGCCGCGTTCACCACCGGCGACACCGTCGACTACTCGCTCAGCCACGCTGCCTACGACGATCTGCAGCGCACCGACCTCACCCTCAACCCCTACGGCGAAACGAGCAGCCACGAGCCCGGCGACATCGACACCGGCGCCCGCGTCTACTACCCCGACACCGCCGTCGCGACCTTCGAGCAGAAATTCGCCGCCGACCCCGACATCGAAGGTTTCATCCCGTTCCTCTTCGAGCCCGTCGCCGTCCGCAACGAGCGCACGAAGCTCTCCGAGCCCACCGTGACCCTCAGCGGCGTCGACCCGGCGCGCCTGGGGCTCCTCGGCGGCGTCCGCCTCTCCGGCGGCGGCCACTTCGACCTCGCGTCACTCGGCCCAAACGACATCCTCCTCACGGACAAGACCGCCGGCTCGATCGATGCGCGCGTCGGCGACAGTGTCACCGTCTTCGCCCGCGGCGACGCCTACCAGGCGCACGTCGCCGGCGTCATCAAGGACGAGATGGCCGCCGGCTCGTCGACCGCCGCCGGCGCCGGCCAGCCCGGCGGCGCCGCCATGACGCTCGCGGCCGTCCAGGACATGAGCGGCCACGCCGGTCAGGTCAACGCCATCAACGTCGCCCTCAGGGGCGATGTCCGGAGCAGCGTCGTGCGATCAGACGCCGCCGCGTCGCGCCTGCAGCCGTTCGTCTCCAGCGCCGAGGGCCGCCAGGCGCTCGGCAACGCCGACCGCAACGTCAAGGTCGAGACCTACAAGAAGGACGCCGTCGACCAGGCCGAGCTGTACGGCAATATCTTCACCACGTTCTTCCTGGTGCTCGGCCTCTTCTCGATCGCCTCCGGCGTGCTCCTGATCTTCATGATCTTCGTCATGCTCGCCGGCGAACGAAGACCCGAGATGGGCATGGCCCGCGCCGTCGGCGCCCAGCGCGGCAACCTGGTGCAGTCCTTCATGTCCGAAGGCATGGGCTACAGCCTGATCGCCGGCGCGCTCGGCGCCGCCCTCGGCGTTGGTGCCGCCGTCGCCCTCGTCGTCGGCATCCTCCAGTCCGGCCTCGGCTCGGGCGGATCGTTCATCACCGCACACGTCACCCTGCGGTCGCTCATCGTCAGCTACTGCCTGGGCGTCGTCGTCACCTTCCTCACCGTCGTCATCTCCTCCATGAAGGTGACCAACCTCAACATCGTTGCCGCGATCCGCGGCACGGACGAGGACGACTGCCGCGCCGGCCGTCACGCGACCAACTGGAAGTGGGTCGCCATCGGACTGCCCGCGATGATCGTCCCGCCGCTCGGTGTCTGGCTTCTCGTCCGCAAGGGCTTCGGCCTGGCGTGGGCGTGGATCATCGCGCCGGCGGGCATCGTCGTTGCTCTGCTGAGCCTCATGCTCGCCGCCAGGGGTGGCGGCGGCTCCCAGTTCTTCGCCGGCCTCGGGTTCTCCCTGATCCCGCTCTGCATCGCCGGCCTCGCCGCCTACTACCGCGCGAACGGCCGCATCGTCTGGACGCTCGTCGGCGCGGCGCTCCTGGTCTACTGGCTCTCGCCCGTCGACATCGGCGCGAAGGTCCTCGGCACGAAGCTCAAGGGCGACATCGAGATGTTCCTCATGTCGGGCATCATGGTCGTCATCGGCTTCACACTCATCATCGTCTTCAATGCGCGGCTCCTCACCTCGCTGTTCCAGTCCGGCGCCCGCGCCAGGTACCGCGCCCCCGCGCTCTTCGCCGTCGCCACCGGCGCCTCGGCCGCGGCCGGCGTCGCTCTCGGAGACACCGGTGACGGTCTCGGCCAGCTGCTGTACCTGTTCGCCGGCCTCTTCGCCATCGTCGCCGCCGCGTCCTACGCCGCGGCTCGCTTCCCGCGCTTCGCCCCCGCGCTCAAGATGGGCGTCGCCTACCCGCTCGCGAACCGCTTCCGCACCGGCATGACGATCGCCATGTTCTCGCTGATCATCTTCTCGCTCACCGTCTTCAGCATCATCAACGCCAACTTCACCGCCAAGACAGAAGGCAAAGCCGGCGACGGCGGCTGGAACATTCTGGCCACCGCCAATCGCAACAACCCGATCCCCAACCTCCGGAGCCGGCTCCGTGACGCGGCCGCGCCCGTCGCCGACCAGATCGTCGCGGCTGGCCGCGCCACGAAGTTCACCGGCGAGCAGAAGGTCCTGCAGCTCAATCAGAACAGCGGCTTCAAGACCTATCCCGTCATCGCCGGCGACAGCGACTTCTTCCAGAACCCGGCATCGGCCCTTGACGCCCGCGCTGAGGGTTACGCATCAGACCGCGCCGTCTTCGACGCCGTCCGCACGCAGCCGTCCTTTGCCCTGGTCGACGGTGCCGACTTCAGCAACTACGACTGGGAGAAGACCGTCGATATCAACGACAAGCGCTTCAAGCCGTTTGACGTCGCGATCATGAATCCCATCACCAGCGTCCGTAGCGTCGTCACCGTGATCGGCGTCATGTCGCTCAAGCTCGACTCGACGACCGCCGGCGGCATCTACGTCAACGGCGCCACGTACACGCCCGTCTTCGGCGCCCCGAACTACGAGCGCACCTACGTCCAGCTCCATTCCGGCGTCAACCCGACCACCGCCGCCCGCGACATCGAGTCGTCGCTCAGCACCGACGGCGTCCAGGCCGACTCGATCAAGAAGCTGATCGATGACAGCGTCGCCCAGGACCGCGCCTTCAACCGCATGTTCCAGGCGTTCATGGCCCTCGGCCTCTTCGTCGGCATCGCCTCCCTCGGCGTGATCGCCTTCCGCTCCGTCGTCGAGCGGCGTCAGCAGATCGGCATGCTGCGCGCGATCGGCTACCAGAGCGGCACCGTCGCGCTCACCTTCGTGCTCGAGTCGGGCTTCATCGCCCTCATGGGCATCGTCTCGGGCGTCGTCGGCGGCGCGATCCTCGGCCGCAACCTGATGGTCTCCGGTCAGTTCGCCGACATCGGCGCTGACTTCACCCTACCCTGGACCGAGGTCATCGGCTTCGCCGCGCTCGCCTTCGTCTTCTCCCTGCTGATGACCTGGTGGCCCGCCCGCGGCGCGGCGAAGGTCCCCGTCGCCGACGCCCTCCGCTACGAGTAACCCTCCCGCCCGTCACGCACCACGGGGCGGCCTTCGGGCCGCCCCTTCGCGTCGCGGGCAATCGCCACATACCGCTGAACCACCGACCACCAACCACCGACCAGCGACCAGCGACCACCGACCAGCGGGGGCTACCGCGCGCGTCCGGGGATCAGCTCCGGCAGCGCCGTCCCCGGCTCCACGTTGTGCACGACGATGCCCACGCTCTCGAGCCAGCGCGCGTAACCCGGCACCGCGCTCGCCGGGAGCGGCGAAAACTCCAGCCGCACCATGCTGCCGGCGCCTGCCGGCGTCACGCTGATCTCCCCCACGACCGGCGCCTCGCCGGCAGATGCGCCCCGCGCCGTCCGCAGCGTCTCTCCGTCCGCGTCGCCGGTCGCCCCGACGATCCGCCAGCTGCCGTCCGCGAGCCGCTCGCGCATGATCCCCGCAACCTCGCTCACCGGCGCCGGCGCCCGCCATTCGATCCGGTACGGCAGCCGCGACCCCGCTCCGGCCGAGTCGATGCGCGCGTCTCTCGGCGCCGGGAAATCCGCCGGAAGCGCCGAGAGCACTATCCCGCGAGAAAAGTATGTGTCGCGCGCGAACGGCGGCGTCCCGGCGACGTACGCCGCCAGCGCGAACCCGCTGCACACGCCCACGGCCGCCAGCGCCGGCGCGAAGCGCGCGCCCGCCCGCAACCGCGCCAGCGCCCCATCCCGCGATCGCGGTCGAAGCGCCGCCACCGCGTCGCCGCCCAGCGCCCGCCCCGCGGCGAGCGCCAGCGCGAACAGCGCGCCGACCGCCGCCGGCTGCGCCCAGTACCATCCGCGCGTTTCCGGCGGCCGGAAGCGGTCCGCCGGGATCGGGAACGGCGTCGCGTTCTGCGTCGCCGCCATTGCCAGCGCCAACGCCACGATCAGCGCCGGCACGAGCCAGCGCGGCCGCGCGTCGGAGCGCAGCAGCAGCGCCCCCGCCGCCGCGATCATGCTCCAGTTGTAGAACGTCGAGTGCGGCGCCAGCAGCAGCATGCCCAGCACGACCCCCGCCTTCGCCACCGACGGCGTGCACCTCCACCAGCACAGCACCGTCGCCGCCAGGCTCAGCACCAGCAGGTCGGCCGCGACGAGCGGGTTCGGGTCGAGCCCCACGCTCAGCAGGAAGCCGTACCACGAGTACTGCCACGCGTGCACATAGAAGCCGTCCTGCTGCCCCGCCGTGAGATTCCGCGCGACATACGGCACCGCCTCCGTGTAGTAGTCGCGCACGTAGCCCGCCGCGTCGGGTCCCATCACCGCGAACGCCGCCAGCAGCCCGGCCAGCGCCAGCGCCGCCAGCGCTCCGGTCGATGCCGCCAGCGCCCGCCAGTTGTGCGTGAACGCGAAGTACAGCAGCGGCACCGGCAGGTACTGCGGCTTCAGCGCCAGCACGCCGATCAGCAGTCCGGCGACCACCGGCCGGCGGTCCGCCAGCAGCAGCCCCAGCAGCGTCGCCAGCGCCAACACCTCCGTGAAGTGACCGGCGCGAATCGCCCAGTGCGTCTGCGGCAGCGCCAGCACGCCCAGCGCAACGGCGACCTTCGCCTCGACCGACCGCACCCCCCGCTGCGCGACGTACGCCACGCCAAGCAGCGCCGCGACGTTCACGCCTGTGTAGAGCATGAATGCGGGGCGCATGCTCATGTAGGTGAGCGGCCGCATCAGCACGGCCAGCCCGGGGCTGTACGTCGCGTTCAGGTGGAACGACTCAGCAGCGCGATAGAAGCTGGGAAAGTCGCCGTAGCCCTCTCGCTCCGGGTGGAACCAGACGCGCAGCGTGTCCGGCAGCCACGTCGCCAGCACCGAGATCTCGACGCCGATCGCCGCGAACAACAGCGCCGCGACGATCATCCGCCGCGCTTCGTCGGGAAGCGGCGGAGCGGCGCTCCGGAGGGTGCGGGCGGCGGACGCAATCATGCGCGTAGCCTCATGCCGGGAGGAGCGGGCGCGTCCCCTTGGAAGTGTCGTTGGAGGCGAACCGCACGCCGATCGGGGATCCCCCGCGCAAGAGCCTGCGGCCGCGTCGAATCGGTCGCTCTATGCCGCACGGCGTCCCGTCACCTGCAGCTTGTTGCCCCACCGCCCCAGCGCCGCGTCGGCGATCGCCGCCGCGCCCCGGTACGCCGGGCGCGCCACCGGGTGGGACGCCGCGCGCATCAGCGCGCCCGGCGCGTGCCGGTAGTACATGAAGGAGCGGCGCGCCGCCGTCTCGAAGCCCGCCGCCGCCATCACGGCTGCGACCTCGCCGCCGCGAAGCCGCGCCACGCGGTTCCCGGCTTCCTCCCGCGCCAGCGCCAGCCCCAGCCGCACCATCAGCGCCGTCCCCAGCGCATCGGCCGGCTCGTTGATGCTCACCCCGTGCCGCGCGACGCGGCACATCTCCCGCACGCCGGCGGCCGGCTCGGCGAGATGGTGCAGCCCGTCGTGCACGTACGCGATGTCCGCCCCGCCACTGCGCAGCGGCAGCTGCTCGACGTCGCCGACGGCGACGGCGTATTCCAGCCCGTAGCGCTCGGCGCGCCGCTTCGCCCGCGCCGCGCATCCCTCCGAGATGTCGATCGCCAGGACGCGCGCGCCCGCGCGCGCCAGCATCTCGGCGTCCATGCCGCTCCCGCAGCACGCGTCGACCACGGTTGCGCCCGCGAGCGACGGCAGCCGCTCAATGCTCTTCCGGAACTTCCGCCCCAGCAACCATCCATAGGCTTCCGGCGTCCCGTGCGGGCGGTCCACCTCGAACTCCTCGGCGACGGCGCGGTCGAAGTAGCGGGCCTGCCCGCGCTTGTGCGCGTGCTCGATCTCGTCGTGCGCGTGAGCGCCGTCGTGGCCCGCCGGCAGCAGGATCGGGATAGCGCCCCGCACGGGGTACGCGGCGCCACAACCAGCGCAGTCCACCGTCCCGTCGATCAGCGAGGCATCGAGTCCGCGCAGCTCGCCGTGGCAGCCGGGACACGCCAGCATCGCCAGCAGCAGCACCCGCGTCGCGACCATCACGCCGCCTCCGCGACGCCGTCGAGCGATGCGCGCGGCTCCGCGCCGGCGCTCCGCTCCATGAGCTTCGCGTCGATCATCAGGTCGTACATGGCGATCAGCGCGCAGAAGAGCAGGCCGCGCCGCCCGTCCAGGAAGCCGCGCCGGCCGAAGTACAGCCAGGCGAAGCGCACGAGCGGCCGCAGCGGCGTCCGCCACCACACCGTGTCCTTGAGCGCCCGCCGCCGCTCCGCCCACGCGCCCCCGAACGCTCCCGGCTTCCGCGCTCCTCCCGGCTCCGCGATCTCCTCGGCCTCGAGCGACGAATAGCGGTTGTGCCGCTCGATGAACGCGCTCAGCCCCTTCAGGTTCTCGTGCATGATCGCGCCGCGCAGTTCGCGCGAGCGCCCGGAGACCATCGCGTGCTCGTGGACGCGCCGCTCCTCCCATCGCCCCGCGCCTCGCCGAAACAGACGCAGCTGGTAGTCCGGGTACCACCAGGCGTGCCGCAGCTCGCGCCCCAGAAAGATGTAGCGTCGCGCCAGGTAGCAGCCGCTGGTCGTCGCGTCCTGCGCTGCGGCGCGGATCTCCGCCGCCGTCGCCGCCGGCAGATACTCGTCGGCGTCCAGGAACAGCACCCACTCCGTCTCGATCGGGAGCGCGTCCAGCGCCCAGTTCTTCTGCGCCGCGTGGCCCTCCCACGCGTGCGTCACCACGCGCGCGCCCGCGGCTGCCGCGATCTCGCGCGTGCCGTCGCTGCTGCCGCAGTCCACCACGAACACCGGCCCCAGCCCCGCCGCAGAGCCGATGCATCGCTCGATGTGCAGCGCCTCGTCGCGCGTAGGGATGATCACCGTGACGCCGGGATCCCTCATGCCGCGGAAACCTCCTCGTACATCGCCGCGAGCTGTGGCGCGATCTGCTGCCAGTCGTACCGGCGCGCGTACTCCCGCGCGCGGCCGCCCAGGTTCCGGCGCCGCCCCGGGTCGCCGATCAGTTCGCGGATCGCATCGGCGAACCGCGCCGGCGAAGCCTCGGCGACGACCGCCGCTCCCGCCTCGCCGAGTTCGCGCGCGATGTTCACGCCCGGCGAGACCACCACCGCGCGCCCCGCCGCCATCGCCTCGACGACCGCGAGCCCGAAGTTCTCGCTGTGCGAAGGGAGCGCCCAGACGTCCGCCGCCGCGAGCGCCGCCAGCCTCTCGTCGCCGGCCAGCATGCCCGCGAAGGTCACTCCGCGGCCGACGCCTTCGGCCGCCGCCAGCGCGTCGAGCCGGGGCCGCAGGCCCTCGTCGTCCGGACCGGCGATGACGAGCCGCGCGCGCGGCTCCTCCCGCGCTACCAGCGCGAACGCTCGGATCAGCGTGTCCAACCCCTTCTTGTGCGAGAGCCGCCCCAGATACAGCACCACCGGCCCGTCGCCGCCTCCGCGCGACCGGCTGCCAAACGCGTCGCCCTCCGGCACGCGCTGGAAGTCCCGCCAGACGATGCCGTTGGGGATCGTCGCGCGCGGCACCAGGGGCGCGACATCCTCGATCAGCCGCCCCTCTTCTTCCGACGTCACGTGGATCGCGCTCGCGCCGCGCAGCATCTCCGCCTGCCACAAGGCACCGGCGACAGCCTTCGCCACGCGACGCCGGCGCCGCAACCACGGGTCGAGCGCCCCCCGCGGCGACACGACGTACGGCACGCCCGCCCGCCGCGCCGCCAGGAACGCCGCCAGCTGCGGGAACAGGAACAGCGAGTGGATGTGGATCACGTCGTAGCCCGCCGCCTCGCGCAGCAGCGAGCGCAACAGCGAGGGCGCGAACGCCAGCCGGTACGGCTCGCGCGCGCGGTGCAGCCGGACGTGGACGCGGCGCGCCGCCGCCGGCAGATCCGTCGCCCGCACCCGCCCGTGCCGCTGCGCCGACGCCGCCTCCGCCATGTCCGTCGCGAAGATCGCCGACTCCACGCCGTACTCCCTCAACGCAGCCGACGACTCCGCCACGACCGCCGCGGGGCCACCCGTCCGCGCCGCCATGCTTGGAATGACGTGCAGCACTCTCACGCGGCCACCCCTTCGGCGATGCCCCGGTAGATCGCGTCGAGCCGTTGCGCGCGCGCCCGCCAGGTCATGTGCTCCAGCGGCGTCGGCGCGGCGACGGGCGCGCGAAGCGCCGCCACGATCGCCCGCGCGAACGCCTCCGTCTGCGGGCGCGCCACGAACACCCGGCCGCTCCGCTCGATCTCCGGCTCCGTCTCCATCTCCGTCGTCCAGACGGCGTTGCACCCCGCCGCCAGCGCCTCGTACGGCGCGATGTTGAAGTCCGCCATCGCCGGCGCCGCGAACGTCCGCGCCGAGGCGTACAGCGCCCGCAGCTCGCGCTCCGGCACGTAACCGGCGAAGCGCACGGCTCGCCCGATCCCTGTCTCTCGCACCAGCTCCTCGAGCGGTTCGCGCTCGGGACCGCCGCCGGCGACGATCAGCCGCGCCTCCGGCGCCTCCCGCAGTACGAGCGCGAACGCGCGCACCAGCAGGTCCACGCGTTTCACGCGCTCGAGCCGGCACACGCTCAGGACGATCGCTGCGCGCTCCGCCACGGTGGCGCGTCCGGCGGCAATCGCCGCGTCATCGAGGCAGCCCCGCACGACCGTCGCCTCGACGCCGTGCAGCAGGCGCAGCTCGCGCGCCGTCCGCCGCGACGGTGTCACGATCGCTCGCGCCGAACGCAGCGACCGGTGCTTCAGCTCGCCTCGCACCTCGGCGAGCGCTCGCTCACCCGCCGGCATTGTGTGCGCGCCCGCCAGTTCCGCGTAGCCGTCCACATCGTCACGCAGCCGCGGGAAGGCCCGGCGGTACCGCCACGACGCCATGTACGGGTTCGCCTGCGGGCCGATGTAGAACGGCGGGCTGTTGTGATACTGCACGTACGGCACGCCGGCGCCGCGCGTCGCGAGCCACGTCAGCTCCGGGCTCGTGTGGCTCACCAGCAGGTCCGGGCGCATCTCGCGCAGCGCCCGCCGCAACGCGACGACCTTCCCGCCCGGTCCCGCCGGCGCCCGGAGCACGGTCACATCGCCGCGCCCGATGCCATCGACAAACAGCGCGGCGTCCGACAGGGCGAACGTCACCGGCCGCACGTCGTGGCCCAGTTCCCGCAGCCCCTTCACTTCCTCGAAGAACTGCCGCTCGGCGCCGCCCGTGGCGACCAGCGGCGTGCTCAGCATCATGATCCTCAGGCGTCGCGCTCGCTCCGCCGCACCCCGCGCCGCCGTGTCCCTGGCGATCATGCGGCGCGTGCCGCCACGAGGATGCTGCGGTCGCCGCACCCCGGCTCCCGCTCCGGCTCCCCGAACGCGCCCAGCAGCAGCAGCCCGAACCCCGCCCGTTCGAGGAACTGCTCCAGCTCCATCGGGAAGAAGTACCGCACGACGTGCGTCTCGTCGCCGATCGCCGCGCCCCCACCGTCGCCGTCGCTCAGCGTGTAGTGCACCGAACAGAGGTGCCGGCGGACATCGAGGTCGCTGCGCACGTGCCGCGTCAGCGTGCTACCCGCGACGCGCACGACGCGCGCTTCCGTGCGCGGCGGGTCGCCGATCACCGCCGGGCCGTGCCAGGCGTCGAAGATCAGCAGCCCGCCCGCGCGCAGGTGGCGGCGCGCGTTACGCAGCGTCGACAGCACATCGTCGTTCGTCCGCTGGTAGCCGAGCACCGCGAACATCAGCAGCGCAACATCGAACTCGGCGCCGGCGTCGGCGTCTCGCACGTCGCCCGCGACCCACCGGACGGCGAGCCCGCCCTCCGCGGCCTTCGCCCGCGCCCGCGCGAGCATCTCATCTGACCGGTCGACGCCCGTCACGTCATAACCGCGCCTCGCGAGGGGCAGCGCGTGGTTGCCCGTCCCGCAGCCGAGGTCCAGCACCGTCCGCACCGCGCCGCCATCCCCGTACGCGCCGATGATTCGCTCGACAACGTCGCATTCCGCCTCGTAGTCCTTGCCCGCGTAGAGCACGTCATACGCGCCGGCATACGTCGCGCCGAACGTCGTCATCGCGACAGCTCCTCGCGCACCGACGCCGCTACGTACGCGATGTCGTCATCCGCGAGCGCCAGCCCGGACGGCAGGTACAGCCCCTGTCGCGCGATCCGCTCCGCCACCGGATATCGCTCGCCGGCGAAAAGCCCGCGGTCCCGCAGCACCGGCTGCTCGTGCATCCCCAGGAAGAACGGCCGCGTGTCGACGCCCCTCCCGCGCAGCCGCGCCGCGAACGCCGCCGCGTCGATCCCCGTCGCCTCGTCCAGCACCACGCCGTACATCCAGTAGACGTTGCGCGCCCACGCCTCCTCGACCGGCAGCCGCAGCCCCGGAACCTCCGCGAGCAGTTCGCCGTAGCGGCGCGCGATCGCCCGCTTGCGATCGATGCGTGCGTCCGCCTCCTCCACCTGCGCCAGGCCGATCGCCGCCTGCACCGCCGTCATCCGGAAGTTCTGTCCCGGCTCCGTGTGGTAGAAGCGCCGGTCGGCGCGGAACGCCAGGTTGCGGTAGCTCCGTACCCGCTCCGCGAGCTCGTCGTCATCGGTGAGGACCATGCCGCCCTCGCCCGTCGTGATGATCTTGTTCGCGTAGAAGCTGAAGCAGGCGATGTCGCCCAGCGATCCGGCGCGTTGGCCGCGGTACTCCGCCCCGTGCGCCTCCGCCGCGTCCTCGATGATCGCCAGTCCTCGCTCGCCGGCGACCGCCCGCAGCGGCTCCATGTCCACCGGGTGGCCGTACGTGTGCACCGCCATGATCGCCCGCGTGCGCTCTGTGACTCGCCGCAGCACCTGGCCCGCGTCCATGCACCACGTCCGCGGATCGGCGTCGACGAGCACCGGCACCGCACCGGCCGCGATCACCGCCTGCGCGCAGCTGATGATGGTGAACGCCGGCATGATCACTTCGTCGCCGGGCGCGAGCCGCAGCGCCGCCACGGCCGCCTCCAGCGCCGCCGTGCCGCTGCTGACGGCGACGCCGTGCCGCGCGCCGCAATACGCCGCCCACGCCCGCTCGAAGCGTCCCACGTACGGCCCCTCCGACGAGATCCAGCCCGAGCGCATGCAGTCGAGCACGTACTCCGTCTCGCGCTCTCCGATCAGCGGCTCGTTCACCGGGACCGCCCGCGCTATCCGTTCCGCTCGCCCGGCGGCGATCACGCCGCCGCTCCCGCGAGCAGCGGCTCGCTGAGCCGGAAGGTGTCCGACTCGTACTCTCGCCCGCCACGAGGCCCCCGCGTCATCACGACCATCGTGCTGTCTTCGAGCGCGTGCAGCGCGTGCGATTCCATCGGGCACGTCATGAGCACATCTCCGGCGCGCGCGACGCCCTCCTCCAGCGGCGCGCCCGCCTCCATCCCCTGCACGGCGTACGAAAGCGCCCCGGAGATGATGTACAGCCACTGGTACGTCTCACGGTGGTAGTGGTTCCCGCGCACGCTCCCGCGCGCCGTCGCGATCATCGACACGTGCTCGATGATCTCGTCTTCGAGCAGGTCCGTGATCGACCCGCGCTCGTCCGCCTGCGCCATGTCTACGTGCCAGGTCTTCACGCGGCCACCGCCCTTCGCGCCCGCGTCACGATCCGCGGCTCCGGGATCGGGATGATGAACTGCCCGCCCGCCAGTCCGGCGGCGCTGAGGTTTTCGATGATCTCGTCGGCGAAGTTCCACGCCAGCAGCAGCGCGTAGTCCGGCCGGTCCGCGAGCAACTCTTCGTCGCCGACGACGGGGATGTGGCCGCCCGGCGTATAGCGCCCGATCTTCAGCCGCGACTTCTCCGTCACGTAGTCCAGCGTCTCCCGCCCGATGCCGCAGTAGTTCAGCAGCGTCATGCCCTTCGCCGGCGCGCTCACTCCGGCGATGCGCTTCCCGCGCGAACGCAGCTCGCGCAGCAACGACGTCAGCTGCTCGCGGTTCTCCGCGACCGCGTCCGCGAATCGCCGCAGGCGCGCCACGTCGTGCGCCCCCTCCGCCCGCTCGCGCTCGATGAATCCCTGCACGAGCGTTTCGTCTCGCGGCCTCCGGTTCCGGTCGATGAAGATGCGGAAGGAGCCGCCGTGGATATCCACCTCGCGGATATCGAAGATCCGCATCCCGTACCGCGACAGGAACGGCCCGAGCGGCGCGACCGAGATGTAGGACAGGTGCTCGTGGTAGATCGTGTCGTATTCCAGGCTGCGCAGCAGGTTCACGAAGTACGGCGCCTCGAAGATGAAGATGCCGTCCTCCGCGAGCAGCGAGTCCACCGCCCGCATGAAGCCGTCCAGGTCGTCGACGTGGGCGAACACGTTGGTGCCGCACACCACCGACGCCCGTCCGTGCTCGCGCACGATCTCCGCCGCCGCCTCGGCCCCGAAGAAGCGCGCGATCGTCGGCACGCCCCGCGCGTTCGCGATCGCCGCGATGTTCGGCGCCGGGTCCACGCCCAGCACGCGCGTGCCCTCCGCGGCGAAGCCGCCCAGCAGCACGCCCACGTTGCTGCCGATGTCCACGACCAGGTCGCGCGCGCCCAGCTCGAAGCGCCGCGCGACACTCGCAGCGAACGCCCGGAAGTGGTGCTGCCCCGCGCGCGTCGTCGAGGCCTCGTACGGGTACTCCTGCTGGTACAGGATCTCCGGCGCCACCACGTACCCGAGCTGCGACAGCCCGCACCCGTTGCACACGTACACCTCCAGCGGGAAGCGCACGGTCGGCTCCGCCAGCTGCTCCGCGCGCAGGAACTGGTCCGCGGGCGCCATGTGGCCCAGGTCCAGGTAGCGCTCCAGCGCGCAGCTGCCGCACATGCGGCACGACGCCGCCCGGCGCCCGAGCTGCATCGTGGCTGTCGCTTCCGTTGTCATCGCTTCCTCCTTACGCCGCGAGTGCCGCATCACCTGGCGCGGCCGCGCGCCCCGTGCGTGCGAGACACGCCGCTACGATGCCGTCAGCGCACGCCTCGATGCTGTACCGCTCGATGTGTGCGCGGCCTTGCTCGCCGAGTCGCCGCCGCAGCGCCTCATCCGCTACGAGCGCCTCCAGCGCGCTCGCCAGCTGCGTCACGCTGCGGTGCCCGAACGTGAAGCCGTTGCGGTCCCCCGGCACCAGGTCCTCGGCGCAGCCGACCTTGTCCGAGAGCACCACCGGCAGCCCGAAGTTCATCGCCTCGTTCACCACCAGTCCCCACGTCTCGTGCAGCTTCGATGGCAGCACGAACACATCCGCCGCCGCGTACGCCATCGGCAGCTCGGACTGGTTCAGGAATCCGGCGAAGCGCACGTCCGCCAGGCCCAGGCGCGCCGCGAGCGCCTCGGCCTCCGGCCGCAGCGGACCGTCGCCGGCGATCAGCAGCGCGCAGTCGTGCCGCGCGCGCAGCCGCGCGAACGCCTCGATCAGCATCAGCGGCTGCTTCTTCTCGATCAGCTTTCCGGAGAACAGCACCACCGGCGCGTCGCCCGCCACGCCGAAGCGCGCGCGCAGCGCCGCCCGTTGCGGCGCGAGATCGCGCGCCTGCCCCCGCCAGTAGCGGTTGTCGACGCAGTACCGCGCCGGGAACAGGCGCTCCTCCGGCATCCCGTACCGCCGGAAGTAGCGCCGGCTCTGCTCGCCGATGTACAGCCCCGACGACTGCGCGTACAGCGCCCGCAGCGCCACTGCCTTCAGCGCGCGCTTGGGCGCCGGGCGCCCGTGCAACAGCGTCTGCTCGTCGCGCACCAGCAGCTCGGCGCCGCTCGCGCGGGCCGCGGCCGCCGCCAGCCACGTCGTCAGGTGCGCGTATCCGTGCCCCCAGATGGCGTCGTAGCGCCGCGCCGCGATCTCCCGCACGATGTCGATGTTCGGCGTCTTGAGGAACCGCCCCGAGATGTCCGTGCGCGACGCGCTCGGCAGGATGCGGCTCCGGTACCCGTCGAGCAGCGGCGTATCCCAGGCGATCGTCCGGCCGAAGCCGTCGTCGCGGAACGCACGCGCCGTCGCGTCCGAATAGAAGTACACCGTGAGGTCCACGTCCGGCCGCGCCGCCAGCTCGCGGTACAGCGGCGCGAAGTACTGGATCGGGTGCGAGACCAGGTGCGCGACGCGGACGGGCTTCATCGTTCCTCCCCTGTACGTGGCGCGGTGGCGTCTCCACGCACGCCGATGCGGATCACCGCCAGCAGCATCCCGGCGAGGAGCCAGTAGTAGACGTTGAGCGGGTCCAGGTCGATGTATGGCCCCTTGAACAGCGCGATCGTCATCACCCCCAGCACCACGGCCACGGGCGCGGCGAGCTGCCGCACATCGGGCGACACCCGCCGCAACCCCGACGCGATCCGCCAGTGCAGCGCGGCAAGCGCGACGACCATCGCCGCGAGTCCGCCCAGCCCCAGTTCGAGCACCGCCTTCGCGTACCAGTTCTCGATGTAGCGCCGCTCCGCCACGTCGCCGTAGCGCAGGGCCGCGTTCGTATCCCAGCCGGTGCCGTGCCCCCACGCACCCGTCCCCAGCGCACGGGCGAACTCGCCGCACGCATGGGCCGACTGCTGCGCCACGTGGTGCGGCAGCAGCGACACGATGCCGGCGACGTCCGCCCCGGCCGCCACCGCCGCCGCCGCCGCCGCGAGCACGCCGCCGCCGACCGCCAGCGCGTACCGGCGCTCCGGGCGCCCGATGGCCACCGCCGTGACCAGCGTCACCGGCACCAGCACGTACGCCAGCCGCGCGCCCGCGGCCAGCGCGCCCGCGGCGAGCAACGCTGCGCACACCGTCCAGCGGAAGCTCCCCGCCCGCATCGCCTGCGCCAGTCCGGCGGCGAACGCGACCATCGCGAACGCGAAGTACTGCGTGCTGGCCGTGAACGTGCTGGGCACCCGGGCGATGACGAAGATGTGCCCGCCGGGGCGGTAGAACGACAGCACCGGCGCGCTCACATGCGAGTACCAGTCGCCGTAGAGATAGCGGAATGGCCCGAAGTCGTTGCGCAGAAGCGCCGGGTCGACGGCGTGCTCCGCCCGCGACGCAATGATGCACTCGGCGAGCGCGATCAACGCCGGCACAAGCCCCAGCAGCGCCGTCAGCCGCAGCACTGAATCGAAGTCCTCGATGCGGCGCACGTAGCGATAGCCGATCGCCAGCATCGGCAGGTACACCAGCCACACCTTCGTCCCGATCGCCGCCACCGTCAGCGACGGCGCCGCCGCGATGCTGACGATCACGGCCAGGCAGAACAGCGCCAGCGCCGGCAGCAGTACGCCCGCCCGCGGAAGGATCTCCGCGCCCCGCGGGAGCGTGCAGGCGAACGCAAAAGATGCATATATGGGCAGCACGATGGCCAGGTCGCGCAGCGCCAGTCCCGGCGCGCCCGCGATAAAGACGGGCACGCCCGAAAACGGCAGCGCGCACAGCAGCACGACCACGCCCCGCCGCCACTCCGCGCAGGCCATGGCCAGCACTGCGCCGGCGACGACCAGCGGCGACAGCTCCGGCCCCGCCGCGATCGCCACGCCGCCGCCCGCCACAGCAGATGCCAGGATCGCGACGCGACGATGATCGAGCCGCCCGAAGGCGAGCGCTCCTATCACGCTGCCGCCTCCACGCTCTCGTACGCCAGGACGCGCCGGAACTCCGCGTGAAACCGGTCCCAGGTGAAACCGAGCGCACGCGCCCGCGCGGCCACGCCCATCCGCACGCGCGCCACATCATCTCGCTCCAGCTGCTCGAGTCGCGCGGCGATCGCCTCCGCCGAGCGCACCGGCACCTCGAACCCGTCGACGCCGTCCCGTACCGCATCCGCGCCGGCGTTTGGCGTCACGATCACCGGCAACCCGGACGCCATCGCCTCGAGCACGACGAGCGCCGAGCCCTCGAGCAGCGACGGCAGCACAAGCACGTCGGCGTCACGCATGATCGCCGGCATCGCCGTTGGCCGCAGCGCGCCACAGTGCCGGTAGCCGCCCTCGTAGCGGCGCAACCCGGCGCCGCTGCCGGCGATCGGGCCGGCCAGCGTCAGCTCGAACCGCACCGGGTCGAGCGTCTCCATGGCGTCGAGCAGGTAGCCGATGCCCTTGCGCTGCGTGATGTTTCCCGCGAACAGCACGCGCAGCGGTCCGCGCCGCCCGCTGTTGCCTCTCGGCGCGAACGCTCGTGCGTCGACGCCGTACGCCGACACGTGCACGCGCGCCGGGTCGACTGCGCCTTCGAAGGACGCTGCCGCGAATCGCGATCCCACGACGATCGCGTCCGCCAGCTCGATCTCCGCATCCATGCGGCGCGTGCGTCCGGTCACCGCGCGCGGCGACGGGATGCTGTCCGCGAAGTCGGGCCGCAGCCGGCGCTCTTCCGCCAGGATCGCCTGGCACGCCTGCTCCCGCGCGATCGGCGCATCAAGCACAGTCGTCGCGCCGGCGGCGCGCGCGCGCCGGAACGACTCAAGGCAACCGCCGTACTGCCCGATCACGACGTCGCCGCTCCGGACCTCTGTCGCCCCGGCCGCGTCGACGCCGATGTTCCGCCGCCAGATCAATGCATCGCAGAGCGCCGTGACGCCCGCGCGCGACAGGCCGATGCGCAGCAGTTCCGTCGCCGTTTGCACGCGGCGCACGCGGCCCTCGAGCGCTGCCGGCAGCGCCCGCCGCCGCGCTTCGCGCCCCGCCACCGGCAATCGCATCATGACCGAATCGCTGTGCGGCGCGATCGGCGTGCAGTACACGCGGACGTCCTCCGCGACGGCGATCGCCATCTGCCTCGTCGTCGGCAGGAATCCCGGGTCGACCACGACCACGCGCCGTTCGCCGCTCACGGCTCCACCGCATCGCCGGCACGCAACGCGGGGCGCGGCCACGGCCGCCGGACCATCCATTCGTACTCCGCGCGGCCGGGCAGCAGCAGCGACCACACGCTGCTGTCGATCGCCGCCGCGGCCCGGCGTGCCATCCACGCCGTGCTGACGACGTACGCCGCGAGCGACACCACCGCCGCCCCCATGATCCCCAGGAGCGGGAGCAGCGCCGCCAGCCCGCCCGCCGTCACCGCCAGCGCCAGCGCTTCGCCGATCCCCGCATCGAGCGGACGGTTCATCGCCTTCAGACACGCGCCCAGAGCGCGATTCGTGCTCAGCACGACCGCCGCAACCATCAGCACCCGGCTGACGTTCGCCGCGCTCCCGTACGCATCCTTGAAGAACACGTCGATGACCGCCGGCGCCGCCACGATCAGCGGCAGCGCGACCGCCGCCGATGCGATCAGCGACAGGCGCACGAAGCGGCGCATCGCGTCCGCCTGCGGCCGCCCGGTGCGAAGCTTCGCGACGACCGGAAATGCCGCGCCCGAGACCGATGAGCCAACCAGGCTCACCAGCGACGTCATCGTGACCGCCGTCACGTACAGGCCGAGCTTCGCCGGCGCGAGAAACATCGAGATCACCAGCTGGTCCAGACGCTCGTTCATCATCCACGTGACGCTGCTCGTGTGGCTCTTGATCCCGTACGTCACGAGCCTGCGCGCCGTCGCCCTCCGAAACGAGAAGCGCAGCCCGCCCGCGCGCGCGACCAGCGCGAACGCGAGCAGCCCCGCCGCGATGTTCGCGCCGATGTACGCCGCCGTCACGTTCATCACCGTCAGCTCGTCGGCCGCGCGCAGCCCGCCGATCGAGACGCACGTGAGCGCGATCACGCTCAGCCGCAGCGCCTGGAACTCACCGAAGCGCTGCAGCCCGTTGAGCGCCGACATCAGTGTCAGGGTGATCAGGTTGGCCGGGATGAACGCCAGGAAGACGTACGCCGCCCGCACCGTGTCGTCGCCGAAGTGCGAGAGCACCACCGGCGTCAGCGCCGCGCCCACGCAGACGCAGATCGCCGACTGCGCGACCGCCAGCGCCAGGCTCGTGCCGAGCACCGACGCCAGCGACTCCGCCTGGCGCGCCAGGTAGAACGTCGTCGCCTCCGCCACGCCCAGTCCGCCGATCGAGGCGATCGCCGAAGGCCACAGGATCACCGCCGCCAGGTCGCCCCGCCCGTGCGGCCCCAGCGTCCGCGCCAGCAGCACCCCCGTGAGCACGTTCATCGCCTGCACGGCTACCGATGCGCCGAAGCTCAGCGTCAGCGGCCGGCGGATGCTCGCGGCGCGCTCGTCCCCGCTCACGCGGCGGCCTCGACCAGGCTCGCCTCTTCCGCGAAGTAACGCACCGTGTCGCGCAGCCCGCGCTCCAGGTCAATGCGGGGTTCCCAGCCATAGCGCTGCCGCAGCCGCGAGATGTCCGGGCGCCGCCGCGCCGGGTCGTCCTGCGCCGCCGGGAAGAACGCCAGGTCGCCGCTCCCCCCCGTGGCGCGGCTGACGGCGCGCGCGAGATCGAGCATGGTGACCTCTTCCGGGTTGCCGATGTTGAGCACCTCGCCGTCCGCGCCGCCGTCGTCCATCACCGACAACAGCGCCGCGACCAGGTCCGATACGTAGCAGAACGAGCGTGTCTGGCGCCCATCGCCGAAGATCGGGATCGGTTCGCCCGCGAGCGCCGCCGCGATGAACGCCGGCACCACCCGCCCGTCGTCGGCGTTCATCCGCGGCCCGTACGTGTTGAAGATGCGCACGATCGACGCGTTCACCCCGTGGCGCCGCCGGTACTCGAACGTCAGTGCCTCGCCGTAGCGCTTCGACTCGTCGTAGCAGGCCCGCGGCCCGATCGGATTGACGTTGCCCCAGTAGGACTCGCGCTGCGGATGCTCCAGCGGGTCGCCGTACACCTCCGATGTCGAAGCGAAGACGAACCGCGCGCCCGCGTCCGATGCCGCCGCCAGCAGCCGGTGCGTGCCGGCCGAGTTCGCCAGCATCGTCTCGATCGCAAACTGCTGGTAGTGCACCGGGCTCGCCGGCGATGCCAGGTGCAGCACGGCATCGACTTCCAGCAGCGGCGCCCGCGTCACGTCTTCGCGCACGAAGCTGAAGCGCGGGTGGGACTCCAGCTCCGCGATGTTCTCTGCGTTCCCGGTCAGCAGGTTGTCGAGGCACACAACCTCGTCGCCGCGCGCAATCAGCGCCTCGCACACGTGGCTGCCGATGAATCCGGCGCCCCCCGCGACCAGCACGCGTGCCGGGCGCCTCGCGCCCGCGCCGCCGACCCCGACCGATACCGCTTCCATGCGCATACCTTCCACGAGCGTCACGCGCGTCCCGGGCGCCCCCGATTGTCAGCGCCCGCCCGCGCCGCCGGCCATAGGTGTTCGCCCCGATTACCGCTACGCCGCCGGCCGCACGACCGGCGCGGGGCTCTCGTCGGCGGCCGCGGGCTGCATCCCGCCGCTCCGCGCCCGCCTCGGCGGCCGCGCCCCCGCCGCCCCCGGCATCTCGTGCTGCAGGAACCACTCGATCGTGCGCCGCAACCCGGACTCGAAGTCCGTCGTCGCCTCGAAGCCGAAGAGCTCCCGCGCCCGCGTCGTGTCGAGCATCCGCCGCGGCTGGCCGTCGGGCTGCGACGCGTCCCAACGCACCCCACCGTCAAAACCGCAGAGCCCCGAAATCGTCTGCACCAGCTCCCGGATCGAGACCTCGCGCCCCGCCCCCACGTTCACCGGCAGCGGTCCGTCGTACCGCTCCGCCGCCAGCACGATCGCCTCCGCCGCGTCCTCCACGTACAGGAACTCGCGCGACGCGCTGCCGGTGCCCCAGGCGACGATCTCGCGCGCGCCGGACAGGCGCGCTTCGACGATCTTGCGCACCAGCGCCGGGATCACGTGGCTGCTCTCGCGGTCGAAATTGTCGCCCGGACCGTACAGGTTGACAGGAAGCAGCGTGATCGCGTTGAATCCGTACTGCTCGCGGTACGCCTGCGCCTGCACGAGCAGCATCTTCTTCGCCAGGCCGTACGGTGCGTTCGTCTCCTCCGGGTAGCCGGACCACAGGTCGTCTTCGACGAACGGCAGCGGCGCGTACTTGGGATACGCGCAGACCGTCGCCAGGGCGACGAACTTCTTCACGCCCGCAAGCCGCGCCTGCTCCATCAGCTGGATCCCCATGATCGCGTTGTCGTAGAAGAACCGCCCCGGGCTCTTGCGGTTCGCGCCGATGCCGCCCACCACCGCCGCCAGGTGGATCACCAGCTCCGGCCGCCCGTCGCGCAGCGCGTGCACCGTCGCGTCCTTCTCGCGCAGGTCGTAGTCGCGGCTGCGAGGCACGAAGACTTCGGCGCCGCGCGACTCCAGCAGCCGCACCACGTGCGCGCCCAGGAAGCCCGCGCCGCCCGTCACCATCACTCGCCGGCCGCGCAGCTCCGTCACGCCGCCCTCCTGCCCTTCCCGCCGATATCGAGGCTCCCCGGCAGCGGGCTCCCCGCGGCGTGGATGCGCCCGCGCCCCCCCGACGCCAGCACCGCCGCCACGAACTGTTCGTACCCCCGCAGCGCCGCCTCCTTCGAGAGGACGTCGCGCGCGTGGCGGGCGCCCGCTTCGCCGAGGCGCGCCGCGAGTGCGGCGTCCGACGTGACGCGCAGCAGCGCCGCCAGCAGCGCCGCCGGATCTTCCGGCGCGACGACCACGCCGCTGCCGCTCGCTTCGACTTCTCGCGCCGTCTCGCTGCCGGCGGCCGCCGCCGCCACCACCGGCCTCCCGGCCGCAACGTACGACGTGAGCTTCGATGGCAACGACGCGTCCGCCAGGCTGGCGCGCTGGTTGATCAGCAGCACATCGGCCGCCGCCAGCACCGACGCGAACAGCTCCTCCGGCTGAAGCTGCGAGAGCCGCACGTTGGCAAGCCCGGATCGCGCCGCCAGCCCCTCGATCCGGGCACGCTCGTTGCCGTCGCCGACCAGCGCGAACAGCAGCCGCGGCGCGCTCCCCGCGGCGAGCCGCGCGCACTCGATGATCTGCTCCAGCCCCTGCTTCTTCCCCATGTTCCCGGCGTGCAGGCAGACCAGCGCATTTTGCGGCCACCCCAGCCGCGCGCGCACCGCCGCGCGGTCGAGCGTAGCCGGCAACCCCCGCGTCCAGTTGCGCAGGCGACGGATGCGTGCCGAGTCCACCCCGATCGCCTCGAGCCGCGGCCGAAAGCCCTCGGCGACGACGCCCGCGACGCTCGCCTCTCGCATCGCCCATCCCTCGAGCGCCGCGACGGCTCGCGCCAGCCCCCGGCCTCCGACGCCGCTCTGCTCCACCGCCCCCGAGACGACGTCCTGCACCACTACGCCGTACGGCGCGCCGAACCGCTTCGCCGCCACGCGTGCGAGCACCGCGCCTCCAAGCGACGGCGTCACGCCGATCACTGCGTCCGGCGCCGGCAGCAGCAGCGAGGACAGCCCCGTCGCCATGAACGCCGCCTCGTAGAGCCCGCGCCCCGCGATCGAAGGCGAGCGCGGCACGTGGTGCCACCGCCGCCGGACGTCCACGGCGCCGCGCACCTCGCGCGCCCGCAGGCGTCCCCGGTACGCATCATCGATGCGCCACGCCGGGTAGTGCGGCATCCCCGTCACCACCGTCACGGCGTACCCGCAACCCGAGAGATGCTCCGCCAGCGCCGCCGTGTACGGCGCGATGCCCGTGGCCTCGGGTGCGTAGTTGATGCCGATGAGCAGCAGCCGCGTCATCAGCGCCCGTCCATGTGCAGCAGTGGCGCAGCGGTCCGCAGGAGGTACCCCGCGTCGCTCAGCAAGCGCACCTTCCGCGTGTACGCCGCCTCGACCTCCATGCGCATCTGCGGCGAGATGCCGTTTCGCCCGCGCACTTGGAACGGCCCCGTGAGCCCGGGCCGCACCCGCAGGATCGCCTCCGCCAGCACCGGGTCGAGTTGCTCCCGCGAGAGATACGGCCGCGGCCCGACCAGGCTCATCTCGCCGCGCAGCACGTTCCAGAACTGCGGCAGTTCGTCCAGGCTGGACCGCCGCAGGAACCGCCCGAGCGCCGTGATCCGCGGGTCGCCGGTCACCTTCCAGCTCTCCGCCAGCTCGACGGCCAGGCGCGGATGCGTGCGCCGCCACTGCTCCCGCTGCACGTCGGCGTCGGTGACCATGGTGCGGAACTTCCACATCCGGAACGTCCCACCGCCCGCGCCCTTGCGGTCGGAGCCGTAGAGCACGGGCCAACCCGAGATCAGCAGCACGGCGGCCGCGACCAGCGCGATCAGCGGCAGCAGGAGCACGAGCAGCACCGACCCCAGCACGAGGTCGCTCGCCCGCTTCCAGGACCGCTCGTAGGCGCCGCCACGGGATCGCGCGAGCGGCGGCGACACCGCCGGCGCCGATCGCAGCTCCGGCGCTGCGGGGGCGAGCTGAATGCTCGAGACCGTCGGAGCGGTCGTGTCCGGGCCCTGCCCCGCTGCCATGGGCGTCCGCCTCTCTCCACGCGTCGAAGGCGAAGCCGGCGCTCCGCCGCTTCGCTTCCCTGAGAGAGTGTCCGCCGTCCCCCGATCCCCCGCGATGAGCGAACCCCCGAAATGGGGGTGCGCACACCCCAACGCGCCGCCCACGGCGGGGCGGCGTACAATCGGCGGGGCAGCGTGACGCCCGGAGCAAGCCGATGGACGTGACCGTTCAGCCACCTGACGCCATCGAGACGGAGTTCCTGTGCGATGTCCGCGTGACGCTCACGCCGGCGCAGGACATCGGCCAGACACCGGCCGGCCGCCGCATGGTCCTCATCGTGCGCTCAGGCTCGTTCGAGGGCCCGCGCCTGCGCGGCGAGATCCTCCCCGGCGGTGGCGACTGGCTCGTCATGCTGGCCAACGGCGTCGCCGAGCTCGACATCCGCGCCAGCTTCCGCGCGCACGACGGCGCGCTGATCCTGGCGAAGCTCACCGGCGTCATCGACGCCGCGCCCGCCGTCTTCCTGCGCGCCGTCTCCGGCCAGCCCGTCGACGCGAGCGAGTATTATCTCCGCGTCACGCCCCGCTTCGAGACGGCCGACGAGCGCTACGCCTGGCTCAACCGCCTCGTCTGCGTCGGCACCGGCGCCTTCGGACAGCATCAAGCGGCGTTTCGCATGTACGCTCTCACGTAGTGCTCCGTTTCCGATCTTCTGTTAGCCGGCGGAGTTGGCACCTGTCATCCTGAGCGCAGCGAAGGATCTCGCCCCGGATCAACAACCATGCCGCCCGTTCCAAACGGAGCGTTAGAAACACCACTAGCGTCGCATCACAAGGCGCACAGCATGCCGAAGTTCCCCGATGGCCTCACGACCGAGTTCCTCTTCGATACGGACATCAGCCTCGCGCCCGCGGAGAACCACGGCGCGACGCCGCTCGGCCGGCGCTCCGTGCATATCGTCACCGGCGGCACGTTCGAAGGCCCGCAGCTTCGCGGCACGTTCCTCCCCGGCGGCGGCGACTGGCTCCTCTCCTACCCGGACGGCGCCAACGTCCTCGACGTGCGCGCGACCATGCGCACGGACGATGGCGCGCTCATCCTGCTCAGCTATCACGGCATCCTCGACCTTGGCGCCCATGTCGCCACGCGCGCACTCGCCGGCGAGGAGGTCGACCCGTCGCAGTACTACTTCCGCACGTCCCCGCGCTTCGAGACGGGCGCCAGCGCCTACGCCTGGCTCAACAAGCTCGTGTGTGTGGGCGTCGGCTGGTTCGGACCGCAGCGCGTCGGCTATCGCGTCTTCGCCGTGCGCTGACCGCGCACGCCTCTAGGATCGGGAGCCGGCCACCGCCACCGCGCTCTCGATCATCGACCGGAAGATGACGAGCCCGTCCGTGCACCCGAGCAGGCGCTCGCCAGCGCGCTCCGGGTGCGGCATCATCCCCAGCACGTTGCCGCGCCCGTTGATGATCCCGGCGACGTTGTTCAGCGACCCGTTCGGATTCGCCGCCGCCGTCGCCTCGCCCGCCGCCGTGACGTAGCGGAAGATCACCCGCCGCTCCGCCTCCAGCTCGTCGATCGTGGCGGCGTCGGCGTAGTAGTTCCCCTCGCCGTGCGACACCGGTACCTGCAGCACATCGCCCTCGCGCCCGGCGCTCGTGAACATCGTCTCGCCGTTCTCGATGCGCAGGTGCGCCGGCATGCAGCGGAACTGCAGGCTGTCGTTGCGCATCAGCGCGCCCGGCAGGAGGTGCGACTCGCACAGGATCTGGAAGCCGTTGCAGATGCCGATCACCGGCTTGCCGGCTTCCACATGCCGGACGACAGCCTCCATCACCGGCGAGAACCGGGCGATCGCGCCGGTGCGCAGGTGGTCGCCGTACGAGAACCCGCCGGGGATCACCACCGCATCGTAAGCGTCCAGGTCGGACTCGCGGTGCCAGACGAGGTCCGCTCGCTGCCCCAGCTCATGCGACAGCACGTACTGGCAGTCGCGCTCGGACCACGTGCCGGGAAAGACGAGCACCGCGAAGTTCATGGCGCTGGAAGTATAACCGCCGGCCGCACCGGCGCCGCGCGCGAAGAGTTCAGCCCGCCGCCACCGCCCCGAGGATCTTCCCCGCGTGCTGCACGTGGTCCTCGTCGTGCACGCGCTGAAACACCGCCCACTCGCGGCAGTTCAGCTCGCCGAAGAACGGGTGCGTCGACGTCAGCGTCGTATCCGCCGTCTCGCCCAGCGCCGCGATCGCGTCGAGCAACTGCCGGTTCGTGCCCGGCAGCTCGGCGACGTAAGCGGCGAACGGGCGGCTGTCGTCGTCCATCTGCATCCCCGCCGCGCGCCTGCTGTCGGCGGTCTCGCCCTTCGGCAGAATCTCGACCAGCCGCGCGACGCCTCGCTCCGCGACGATCACGTGACGGATCAGGTCGCGCAGCGACCACTCGTCCGGCGCCGGCTTCCGCGCCGCCACGTCCTCGCCGACCTCGCTCACCGCGTCGAGGAACCGCTGCTGGCTCGTCGAAACGAGCGCTGCGATCTCCGTGCTGCTCTTCGCCGCCTGGTGCTGGATGTACGACCGCACCCTGTCGCGCACGTCCTGTGGAAGCATGCCGCCAGCATACGCCCGTCAGTATCAAAAAGCTAGCGGACGCGGATCGACGGGGCAACGACGGCGGTGCTCGTCGCCACTCGAACTACGACCACGATTCAGCATGAAACGGGGGGGAACGCTGGATCGACGTCTTCTTGCTGAACCGTAACGCCGTCGATGAGTCTCGCGAATCGAATCGCATAGCCGGACACCGACGACGCCGATCGCACTAAGTAACCGACCGTGTCCTGCGCGCAATTAAGAACCACAGCCGGGATCCATTCACCACCGGTCGCGAGTGCGGTATCGGAGACCACACGTTGACCTGACGTGAGGTTCCAAATCACCACGGACATGGTGGAGGTGCCGGTGTTTTGTATCCACGTAACCGCTCCATCCGATACCGGATCGCCTGAATTGAACGCACGACCAGCGCCTTTGAGCGGACATGGAAAACTTGCGCCTAGCCAGGGACTGTTGAGGCTGGTCGTGTCCGACGCTAAAACGGCACCGGTCGCCATGTCCACGATCACTACCGTGTTGGTGTCGTCGATGCCCCACCGCCGCAATGCGCCGTAGCGCCCGTCACAGGACACGGACATCGCCTGCGGGAACGAGTCATGAAGCGGCGACGCGTTGGCGTAGCTCGCGACGATTGATCCATCGTCCGTGTTGATCAGCCGGGTTGTGTTGACGCCATTGGCCGTGCGTACGAGCGCTCGATTGCCCACGATGGACGGTAAGGGCGTCGGAGTCGATGTTGGCGTAGGAGTTGCGGGTTGCTTTCCGTACGCGGGTGCGCTTGGGGCGGAGTTGGTGCTGATGATCGCGCCTAGCCAGATCGTGAGTAGGAATCACCGTCGCGGCAAAGACCTTGATACGCATCGTGCCCCCTCCAGTGCTGAAGTCCGCCCGGAATTGTTCGGACAAAGGTGTCTTTGGGTCCCCCAGTTAGGGCGCGGTGGTGATGGGCGGAGTACGCGCTAGTGGCTCAACTGGGTGACCGGAGTTTCGATGGTAGATTATCCAGCAAATCCTCCTTATCCTGCCGACTAGCACGCTCGTCACATTGTTCCGCCCGCTGTAATGGTTTCAAACGCCCCCGCCTCGAACAACGCGCCAAATTCGGCCAAGAAGCTGCTAATTACGCCGGTTCTGTTGAAATGAAACGCGAAAGGCGGCGACCTGCACTATCGGTGATGTTGGGCAGGCACCGCGTGGTTCAATCTAGGTCGAGAGTCAAGCCATACGTACCTCCGCCTTGCGGCAACCCGATGCTCAGTAGCAGGCGATGAACACCCGCATCCGATGGCGCGGAAAACACGATTCCCTCGGGCGTGACGGCGAACTCTATCTTGCGCCAGTAAGCCCACACGCGACGTGGCGACCCTTCCCTCAGCGTGGTGTCCACTTCATCCAGCGTTGCGCTACGGAGCAACGACGTCGGTGACGATGGTGGGAACTCGATTCGTACTGTTTCGCCTGCGGTGAGGCGCAGCATTTCACCTTCCGGAAAGTAGTGGCCGGCATCGGCGATTAGCATTTGGGCGGTGCCGTCTCGCGTGGTTGTCCACTCAAATTGCCCCCAGCCGAGTGCTGTGCTCGCGCCTGCCGCCGAACGGGCCGTGAGCTCCGGCGGACCGGGCTGTTGATCGCCGGGGGGCACCGCCCTCGCGTCCTGCGTCGCGCCGTACTCGACGTAGCGTCGGTCAGCCGGCGAGCGAACGGTGGCGAGGCCCCAAACCAGGATCGCAACGAAACCGATCGTGGCTGCAATGGCGCCTGCGCCGGCAAGCACTGGAAGGCGAGTGAATGCGCCACCCCTCAGAGCAGGGAGCGACGCGAGTACCGCGAGTGGTCTTCTCTCCGGAGTCGGAGCCCACTCAGCCGCTTCGCTGCGTGTTGAGACGCCCAGCTTCCCGAGGATGCTCGAGACGTGGTACTTCACGCCGGCGACGCTGATGCCGAGACGATCCGCGATCTCTTCGTTGGACAACTGCTCGCGGAGCAGCGCGAGAACTTCCCACTCTCGCGGTGTGAGAACGTCAGGATGTCGAGGTCGGCCCCGCTCTGGCATCGGCAGCTAGTGTAGTGATTCTAACGCTTCGTTAGCTCTGCTGACCTTCGTGAGGATCTGTTTGACGGAGGCAGTCCAGACGAACGGCCGGGGGTCCTGGTTTCGGTGCGCGATATACGCGCGGATGGCGG
>Ga0334722_10000205_pt1 | contig 88742 bp, 88 predicted proteins | sample C3_bottom_MG_FD_207210 | JGI IMG/M metagenome (GOLD analysis project Ga0334722, IMG submission 207210) | Sediment microbial communities from Yellowstone Lake, YNP, Wyoming, USA - C3_bottom | ecosystem: Environmental > Aquatic > Freshwater > Lake > Sediment | place: USA: Wyoming | collected...
AGATGGATCATGATCAGGATTAAAAGAAGGATCACCCCGTAGAGGCCGAAGACGGCCCCCGCCGCCATTACCGGGAAGCGCAACACCCGTGTGGCTACCGCCGCCGAATAGCTGGGCATGGCAAAGGAGCCGATGGTGGTTAAGGCGACGATGATCACCATGAGGGGGCTGACGATGCCGGCCCGGACGGCGGCCTCTCCAATGATCAAACCGCCGACGATGCCAATGGTGGGACCAATGGGTGCGGGCAGCCGGACGGCGGCCTCCCGCAGGATCTCCATGGCCCCTTCCAGAAGGAGGGCCTCAAGGAAAACGGGAAAAGGAACCGTGGACCGCGCCCCGGCAATGGACATGGCCAGCCGCGTCGGGATCATTTCTGGATGGTAAGAAAGAAGGGCCACGTAGAGGGCCGGAAGGGTCAGAGCGGTCAGGGAAGCCAGGAAACGGACCAGGCGCAAAATGGAAGAGATCAGCCACCGCTCATAAAAGTCCTCGCTCGATTGCTGCAGTTCATTGAAGACCGTCGGAACGAGAAGGGCAAAGGGGGAGTTGTCAATCAGAATGGCCAGTCGCCCGTACATGATCCCAGCCGCGACCTTATCCGGACGCTCAGTGGCCTGGACCTGGGGAAAAGGTGACCAGGGATCGTCCTCTATGTATTGCTCGATGTAGCCGCTTTCCAAAATAAAGTCGGTATCGATGAGGGAAAGGCGCCGCTCGGCCTCGGCGACGATCTCCGGATCGATCACCCCTTCCAGGTAAACCAGGACGACGTCGGTCTTGGACCGCCGCCCAATGCGCATGGCCTTGGTGCGCAGGCGCGGATCCCGGATCCGCCGGCGCAAAAGGGCGGTGCTGGTGCGGATGGTCTCATTAAACCCCTCGCGGGCCCCCCGGATCACCGATTCAGTGGCCGGTTCCTCCAAAGAGCGCTGCATCCACCCCTTAATGGAGCAGACCACAGCGTAGTCGTTGCCGTCTACAAAAAGCGGGACGTCCCCCACCAAAGCGGCGTCCACCGCCTCGCCTAAGGTACGGGCATTCCGGATTTCGCCGATGCTAATGCTATAGTCCTTAAGAATATCCAGGAGGTTGGCCTGACTGATCGGCACCTGAGGACCCGCGTCCCGGGCGAAAATGGTCAGGTTCTTTAAGATATCCTGTTCCAGGCTGGCCTTATCGATGAGGCCATCAACATAGACCAAGAAGGCCTTCAGTTTTGGATCCCCGGCGATATTGAAGTGCCGGTAGACAATATCGCTGGACTCCCCGAAAACTGCCTTCAGCATCTGATAATTGGCCTGGAGCTCGGCGGAAATGGGGATCTTGCCCAGGTCCTCCTGCCAGACCCGGGCCGCCTCGGCCAGAATCTCTTCCGTTTTTTTAAATTGGGAGCTTTTGATGGGCTTTCTAAAACCGCCCGGTTTTTTCATCCTTCCCTACCTGCCTCTTGCCTTAACCAGCTCCGCAATCAACCGTTGCTCTTTCCGTGCGGGGTAAAGAGGAGGGCAAAGAGATAACCGGCAATGATGGACATCGTCAGGGGCATGGCCGTCGCCCGCAGCCCGCCGCTTAAAAGGGCCAGCCAGCCCCTTCTGGCACTGTCCTCCAGTATCCCCTGGACCAGGGCATGACCGAAATTGGGCAAAGGGATGGTCGCTCCGGCATTGCCGATCTCGATGAGCCGGCCGTAAAGGCCAAAACCGCTGGCGATTGCCCCCAAACTGACAAAAAGGACCATCACATAAGCCGGGAGGAGCTTCCCCCCGTCCATCACCAGCTGGGCCAGGGCACAAATGGCCCCTCCGACTAAAAACGCCATCAAATATTCCATACTGCCTCCTTAGGGGATATCTACGACATCAGCCGCTTCAATGGCCACAGCGTGAGCAATGCCGGGAATGGACTCCCCCTGCTGGGCACTGGTGGGGCTGTAAAGGGCGCCCGTCGCCACCAAAAGGACCCGCCGGTAGCGTCCGGCCAGGATTTCTTTCAATACGTAACCGCCAAAGACCAGGGCCGAACAGGCCGTCCCGCTACCGCCGGCGTGAGTATCCTGATTTGGGTCGTAGATCATTATGCCGCAGTCGTTATAAACGGGCGAAAGATCATAGCCTGCCTTCTTCAATAGGACCTCGGTGATGGGTTTCCCCACGCGGCCCAAGTCACCGGTGACAATGAGGTCATAGTCGGTGGCCCGTCGCCCCGTATCCTGCAGGTGTTGCCAGATGGTCTCCGCCGCGGCCGGGGCCATGGCCGAACCCATGTCGTTGGGGTCCTTTTGACCCATGTCGACCACTTTGCCGACGGTGACGTGGGTGATAAGGGGACCGTGGCCACCCTCGGCCAGGACAAAGGCGCCGGCGCCGGTCACCGTCCAGGTGGAGGTCGGTGGCCTCTGGACGCCAAACTCCGTCGGATAACGGAACTGACGCTCGGCGGTATCGTGGTGGCTGGATGTACCGGCCAGAACATAGCGGGCAAATCCCCCGTCGATGAGCATGGCCCCCACCGCCAGGGCCTCGGCCAGAGTAGAACAGGCCCCGTAAAGACCAAGATAAGGGCGGGAGATCTTCCGGGCGACGAAGTTGGAGGCGATGATCTGGTTGAGCAAGTCACCGGCCAGAAAAAAGTCGATGTCACCCGTTTGGACCTCGGCCTTCTTCATGGCCAGCTCAACGGCCTCTTGCAGCATCTTCACCTCGGCCTTTTCCCAGGTCTTTTCCCCCAGCAGGGTATCTTCCGTTACCACGTCAAAGTATTCGCCCAGCGGCCCCTTGCCCTCCATGGGGCCGGCAACGGTGGCCGCTCCAACGATGGCCGGAGGATTGGCGAGAAAAACCGTCTCCCGGCCCAGGCGTTTTCCGGCCATACTTCAACCCCCTTTGAGCAAGAGTTTCACCGCCGCCACGATGACCGAGGTCAGGCTGGCATAGACGATGACCGGCCCGGCAATGGTGAACATCTTCGCCGAAACGCCCAGCACCAGACCTTCCCTTTTGAACTCCATGGCCGGCGAGACGATGGAATTGGCAAAACCGGTAATGGGCAAGGCCGCTCCCATTCCCCCCCACTGGCCGATTTTATCGTAGATCCCTATGGCCGTGAGAAAGGCCCCCAGAAAGATCATGGTGGCCGAAGTCAGAGGCCCGGCCTCTTTCACCTCCAGGTGAAAAACGCCGGTGTAAAGATTCATGAATCCCTCCCCCAAAAGGGAGAAAAGCCCGCCGACCAGAAAGGCGCGCCAGGCGTTCCGGAGGATGGGCCGGGGCGGCGTTCTGGTCTTAATGAGCGCTTTATAGGCCTGTTTTTGCCTTTCGTTGGCCTCCAAAAGTGCCACCTCTCATGATGGGGGGAGGTCGTCCAAAGAAAAGACGACCTCCCTAACCGATGTTTTCGACTTGGTTCCACCGGCAATGCAAGTTCGCCCTAAAGTTGGTCAGAAAGATAGGCCACCTTGACGTCGGCTTTGTATTCCACAATACGCCCGTCCTGCACGTTGGCCGTCCAGTTATAAACCTCGACGCCGCTAATATTTTTCACCGACCGCGAGGCTTCCGTGACGGCATTGGCCACGGCGTCCTGCCAGTCCTTTTTCGATTGCCCCACCAGCTCCATCACTTTGACCACCGGCATTCTTTCACCCCCTTGTCTGCTGCTCTTTTCCAGAGATATTTTTTCCCGTCCTGACCTTCTTTTATCCTCCGCGAACGGTGCCTTGCTCATAAACCGGCCGCGGCGATAATAATATGAGAGTGAGGTTACACATTCCGGGGCGAGGTGGACCTGATGGAGTGGCGGAGAATCTGGGTCAAACTCCCGGCCTTTTTTTTGGCCGGATTGGTGGTGCTGGCTACCCTGGCGCTGGTTTTATACCCCAAAGACGGCTTTGAAGCGGCCTTAAGCGGTATGAAGATCTTTTGGGAGATCGTCTTTCCGGCCTTACTGCCTTTTTTTATTCTCTCCGAACTGATGTTGGGGTTGGGAGTAGTCCACTTTATCGGTGTCCTCCTGGAACCCTTCATGCGCCCGGTCTTCAACGTACCCGGGGTGGGCGCCTTTGCCATGTCCATGGGGCTGGCCGCCGGTTATCCCATGGACGCCGTGCTCACCGCCAAGTTCCGCCGGAATAACATGTGCTCCCGCATCGAGGGCGAAAGACTTCTGGCCTTCACCAACACCGCCGACCCTCTCTTCATGTTCGGCGCCGTGGCCGTGGGTATGTTCGGCGAGCCACGCCTGGGAATGATCATCGCCCTGGCCCATTATCTGGCGGCCTTCACTGTTGGAGTGCTTTTCCGCTTTTACGGGGCCCGCGGGGAGGTGAGAACCGCCGAAGCCAACGATCGCCGCGGCAATATCCTGATCCGGGCTTTGCGGGAATTACACCGGGCCAAAGTTCGCGATGGACGTCCATTTGGCAAATTAATGGGCGACGCCATCCAGGACTCCGTTCGGACGATGTTTTTGATCCTCGGTTTCATCATGCTCTTCTCCGTTGTGGTCCAGGTGTTGACCAAATGGGGGGTTTTAGGTCTACTGATGCCCCTCTTTGCCAAAATTCTCAGCGTTCTGGGCCTGGACCCCAACTTGACGCGAGCCGTCATCAGCGGCATCCTCGAGATCGACATCGGCACCCTGGCCGCCAGTCAGGCTCAGGCCCCCCTCGCCCAAAGGGTCATGATTGCCAGCGCCATCATCGCCTGGAGTGGCCTTTCCGTCCACGGACAGGTGGCCAGCGTCATCAACGGCACCGATATCCGCATGGGGCCATATGTGGTAGCGCGCTTTTTGCACGCCTTTTTCGCCGCGGCTTATACCGCCCTTCTCCTGCCGCAGCTACCGAACCTCACTGGTCAAGCCGTTCTGGCCACTTTCGCCCCTACCTGGGGGGCCGCCACCGCCAGCGCCCCTTTCCTGTCGCGGCTCAGCTATGCTTCGTGGTTGGCCGGTAGCTTTTTGTTCCTGGCCGCAGCCGGCGCGCTGACCATCACCCTGGTCAACTTCTTCCGCCGACTCAAAAAACTGAAGGTCATCTGGTTTTAACCCGGTTTCAGTTCTCTACTCGACAACTCCCGACCCCTTTTTGCCCCGCTGGCAGCAGGATTTCGTCCGGCGACGTCGAAGTATCCTTCTGGTCACGAATTATTTTCCCAAAAGGAAGGAAGGGAGGATGGCACCTTTGCCGGAGAAAAGACGTCTGGCCGCCGAAGACCTGCTCGACCTGGCCCTACCCGGGGACGTCAATTTAAGTCCTGATGGTTCCCTCGTCGCTTATACCCTGCAAACCATCGATAAGGAGAAGAATGAATACCGCTCCCGTATCTACGTGGTCGCCCCCGGCCAGGCCCCTCGTCAGTATACCGGCGGAGAGAAAGACTCTACTCCCCGCTGGTCCCCCGACGGAACCCGCCTGGCCTTCGTCTCCAACCGGAGCGGCTCCAACCAGCTCTGGGTTTTGCATCGGCAAGGCGGAGAAGCCCACCAGCTGACCAGAATCAAAGGCGATTGTTCCAATCCCGTTTGGTCACCGGACGGCCGCTATCTGGCCTTCGTGGCCAAGCTGCCACCCGAAGGCATTAAACCGGAGGCCAAAGACGAAGAAGAAAAGGACCTCTTCAAGAAGTTCAATAAGGATGTCAAGGTCATCACCCGTCTCTGGTACAAGCTGGACGGAGTGGGCTATTTCGACGAAAAACGCTCCCACATTTGCGTCATCCCCGTTTCTCCGGAAGGGACACCGGCGGGCGAACCTCGGCAGCTCACCAGCGGGGATTTCGACCACAAAGATCCAGCCTGGTCACCCGACGGCCGTTACCTAGCCTTCGTGGCCAACCGGCGTCCCGATGCTGACTGGCACCCGGCCACCGCCGACCTCCACGTGATCCCGGTGGAGGGAGGCGACATCCGGACCCTCACCTCTTCCAATCTGGCTGCCGCCGCCCCGGCCTGGTCGCCGGACGGCAGGACCATCGCTTTCATCGCCAACGATCCCGAGGAGTCGGGCTACGATAACCCCGAAATCTACCTGGTGCCGGCAGAGGGGGGCCAGCCGCGTTGCCTCACTTATCACTTAGACCGGGCCTGGGCCAACGAGGCCATCTCCGACCTTTTAGGCCCGGCCGGGGCCGCCTTGACCTGGTCACCTGATGGTCAAAGCCTCTACTACTTTGCCTCGGAAGCGGGGCGAGTCAACCTGTACCGGATTGACGTTGCCAGCGGAGAAGCCCAGCCCCTGACCACCGGGGAACAAATGGTTTACTCCTTCAGTTTTAACCGCGTCCGGTCGCGGGTAGCCCTGGCCATAACCAGCTTCACCGAACCGGGCGATATCTACCTGGCCCAGCCCGGCCCCGCTGGTCACACGGCGCCCTGGACCTTAGAACGTCTGACTGAGGTCAATGGGCAATTCCTCCGCGCTGTGGAACTCAGCCAACCGGAGAAGTTCAATTTCCGCGCCGGACCGGAGGAGCCGCTGGTGGACGGCTGGGTCATGCGCCCGGCGGGTTTTATACCGGCGAAGAAGTATCCGACCATCCTCGAGATTCACGGTGGACCCATGGGAATGTATGGCGTGGGGATGTTTTTCGAGTTTCAGTGGTTGGCAGCCAACGGTTATGCCGTGGTCTTCACCAACCCGCGGGGGAGTCTTGGTTACGGGCGTGATTTCTGCCGGGCCATCCGCGGTCAATGGGGAGATAAGGACTACCGCGATGTCATGGCCGGGATCGAAGAGGCAGTCCGGCGCTACGATTTCATCGACGGGGACAAACTGGGCGTTGCCGGTGGTTCTTACGGCGGTTTTATGACCAACTGGATCCTCGGGCATACCGATCGTTTCCGCGCCGCCGTGACCATGCGTTCCGTGGTCAACCGCCACAGCGCCATGGGCACCAGCGACATGGGGTTCAACCGCATGAAGCAATATGGGAATGTGCCCTGGTGGGAAGATCCAACCCCTTACTGGCAGCAGTCTCCTTTAGCCCACGCCGGCAAAATCACCACCCCTGTTCTCATCGAACACCAGGAGGGGGACCTGCGCGTTCCCATTGAACAAGGAGAGCAACTCTTCGCCGTCTTAAAGTTCCTCAACCGTCCAGTCAAATTCGTTCGCTATCCGGGTGAATTCCACGGGATGAGCCGTAACGGCAAACCCTGGCACCGGGTCTACCGCTTGAAGGTCAACCTGGAGTGGTTTGATCAATACCTGAAATAGTTCCTTCCCGCATTTACAGCTTTCCGGGTTTACGGGGGCGGTCAGAGGCCGCCCCCACAAACTTCCCTCCTCTGAAAATACCATTTTCATCCGTCGCGGTGCCGCTATTGGCGGCCTCGAGGACTCCTTTGAAAATACCATTTTCATCCGCTATTGGCGGCCTGGAGGACTCCTAAATCACGTTTTGACATCGCCTTGTCGGCGTTTTGGCGGCTTCTTTCAGGGCAAAGGTTATTCTGCCATTCTTTGCTGAGCCTTTTCTCCAAGCAGCGAGACCGAGTTCCATATCCAAGCAGAACCTTTTAGCCCAAATAGCGGCGCAACTTGAGGAGAGCCTGTCGCTCCAGGCGTGAGACCTGGGCCTGCGATAAGCCCAGTCTTTGAGCCACCTCGCCCTGGGTTCTTTGCCCGAAAAAGCGCCAGTAGAGGATCTCCTGCTCACGGGGGGAAAGTTTTCTTATGGCCTCCCTCAGGTGGAGCTGTTCCTCCCAACCCGTCTCCGCGGCCGGAAGAAGGTCTTCCAGATCGACGGGGCGTCGGTCGCCTTCAAAAATCTCTTCCTGCAAAGAAAGGGGGACCTGGCTGGCTTCCAGGGCCTCCACCACTAAGGCCCGGTCAATCTCCAGGGCGGCCGCGATCTCGCCCAGGCTCGGCTCCCGGCCCAATTTCTCCCGGAGTTCTTCCTGGGTCCGGCGTACGGTCTGGCCCCAGTCTTTCAAGCCTCGTCCCACGTGCACGGGACCGGAATCGCGAAGGTGACGTTTTATTTCGCCGATGATGAGGGGAACGGCGTAGGTGGAAAACTTCACCCCAAAGGCCGGATCGAATCTATCCACCGCCTTCAACAGACCCAGGCAACCGATTTGAAAAAGGTCCTCCGGTTCACCACGGCCGCGAAAGCGCCCGACGATGCTCCAGACCAGCCGTAGATTGGCCTCTACCAGACGGTCGCGAGCTTCCTTTTTCCCCAGCCGGGCTTCGGCCAAAAGGCCCAGGAACTCCTGCTCCTCCAAACCAGCCTTCGTCCCGTTAGTCATGCTCACCAGCCCCACCGGTTGGCCGCTTGGTCATTTCGACCCGTGTCCCCTGGCCCGGTCGCGACGATACCTCCAGTGTGTCCATAAATGACTCCATGAAGGAGAAGCCGAGGCCCATCCTCTCCGGATCGGTGGAAAAGGAGGGCTGCCTGGCTTTGGCCAGATCCGTTATCCCGCGTCCCTGGTCACTTACCACAACCCGCAACTGGCCGTTTTCCAGGACGACCTCCACCTGGATGAGTCCCATCTCTCCGGGATAAGCATGGATAACGGCGTTGGAAACGGCCTCAGATACGGCCACCTTGATCTCCTCGATCTCGCTCAAGGTAAAATCCAACTGACTGGCTATGGTCGCCACCGTCAGCCTCGCCACGGCCACATTTTCCGTCCGTGAATAGAATTCCATTTTCAAATAGTTACGCTCCATGCCGTACCATCCTCTCCAGGGCCTTCTTCTCGCTGTCGTAAAGGGGAATTATCTTTAACAGGCCGGATAGTTCCAGAACGGGCTTCAGTTTTGCTGGCGCCTGGGCAAAGGCCATCTCCCCCTGGAGCTGACTGATTTTCTTATAACGCCCCAGGATAACCCCGAGGCCGGAACTGTCAATGAAACTGACCCCTTTGAGATTGACCAACAGTTTCCGGCACCGCCCCTCTTCGAGGGCTCTTTCGGCCGTTCGGCGAAATTCGTCTACCGCCCCCAGGTCCAGATCTCCTTCCGGGCGTAAGATGATCACGTCTCCAACTCGCTCATAATTGACGGCCACGCTCTCTCCCCCTTCTTTTTTCCTTCCCTGGGGTATTCTGCACCGGACGAGCATTTTCCTGCTAAATGGAAAGGGCCGGCGAAGGAAAGGATTGATCTCCGCCGGCCCTTTTCTATTTCCGAGGCGTGGACTATTTTACTCTTTTTAATAACATTCGGCCTAGTTCGGCTGCTATTGTTTCTGCTGTTGGAGAAAGCACGCCGGCTCCCGGACCTGGCCCGGGCGAAGGGACCTCGCGTTAACGCTGAAAAGGATAAAAGGCGACCGGCACCGCCAGGCCGCACCTGGCGAAGGTCCTTTGGCGAAAGAACGCTTTTAACTGCCAGCCGCCACATCTAAGACATCATCAGCCAAAAAGGCCGCGCCTCTTGAAAGGGTAACATAACCAAACGACGTCCAGCGTTTACTGGCTAGGCTGAGCAGAAAAGCCAATTCATTTTCAAACCCAAAGTCTTGGCCTCCCTAACCACTCTTCACCCTCCATCACTAGGCGCTATATCGGGAGGCTGGGCCAACAGTGCCGCCCCTTCTTGCCGGCATTGCCTACTCCTGTAAGAAGATCAGTTCACTCCGCCCGACGCCCCATTGGGCTTCGCCAGATTACCCGAACCATGCCTCTCACCGGCGCCAAAAATCGAGGAAAATTCGCCAGATGGTCACCAGGAGGTTGGTCGCTTTGACTTCCTCTCCGCTCACCAAATCTACCCGTCCGATCTCCTTTCCGCCTTTGGTAACGACCAGCTCCCCGACTTTTTCTCCTTTGGCCAGGGGGGCGTTGACTTTTTCAGGAAGATTCAGGTTTTGTTGGAGCTGAAACTTTTCTCCTTTAGGCAAAGTGAGGGCCAAATCTTTGCCGGCCACTATGGGCACAGTATCTTTCTCTCCCCGTACGACCGTCATCTCCGTCACGAGCTTTCCTTCTCTGATGATGGGGACGGTCTCATAATTGGCAAAGGCGTAGTTTAAAAGGGCCGTGGCCTCGCTCTGCCGGGTCTTGGCGTCAGGGGCCCCCAGTATGACGGCAATGAAGCGCGAGTCGTCCCTTTTGGCCGTAGCCACCAGACAGTAGCCAGCTTTGTCCGTATGCCCCGTCTTTAACCCATCGGCCCCGTTGTAAAAACGGACCAGTTTATTGAAGTTGGCCAGCATCGTCTTGCCGCCCCGCAGATAGGTCAAGTAGATAGAGGTTAGCTCCAAAAGACCCGGATGACGTGTGGCCTGCTGGGCTAATAGTCCCAAATCGTAAGCCGTCGAGTAGTTATTGGGATCATCCAGACCGTGGGGATTGGCGAAGTGGGTGTTTTTCATCCCCAACTGCTGGGCCCGGTTATTCATCTGGTCCACGAACTTCTCCACGGAGCCGGCTAAATGTTCGGCGATGGCCACGCTGGCATCGTTACCGGAACCGACGGCGATACCGGTGAGGATGTCTTTTGCCGACATTTCCTCCCCAATCTCCAGGAAAATGGTCGTTCCACCCATCCGGTAAGCTCGTTCTGATGCCGTCACCTTATCCTCCAGGCTCAACTTGCCGGCTTCGATGGCCTCAAAGGCCAAAAGGAGGGTCATCAGTTTGGTCACGCTGGCAATGGATCGTTTCTCATGGGCATTTTTCTCGTAAAGAATTTGACCTGTGCGCGCGTCCACGAGGAGCGCAGCCGCCGATTTTATTTCTAGTGGCGCCTGAGCCGCCCAAACCGTCCCCCCCAGAAACCCCAAGAGGTAAATCAAGAGAAAAAGGGTTATCCCCACCCTTTTCGGTAGCGACATGGCGTTTCCTCCTCCCGCTTGCCGTAGCTCAATCGAATTGGCTGCCGCATTTATTAGAGTCCCACGGAAGAGCCGCCTTATTCCGCGAGAGGAGAATTGAAGCCTCGGATTTCCTTGACGCCAAACCAATAAATTTGCTAAAATGGCAATGCTTTAGGTTGAAGCCGCTCCATTTGTGTAGTCTGGTAGATCGCGCCGTCGTTCGCGGCTCGGCTGTCGCGCTAGGGCACCGTGCGGTCGTCTAGGAAACCGCTTGTGGCCCGCTTATGGTCCGAAAAAAGTATCCTAAAGCCAAGTCTAAAAAAGTGACATTTTCAAGGGGAGCAGTGAGAGCCGTATGTGGAAGAGGCCCGTCTTCGTCATTGCCTCCGTCGTCGTTGCCGTTGCCCTGGTCCTTTTCCTTTTAACCCCGCGTCAAAACGCCAAAGTCCCCGCCGACGTGGCCGAGTACAAGCCGATGGTCGGTTATTTGGCTCCGGATTTTACCCTTCCGGATCTGCAGGGGAAACCGGTAACTCTTTCGTCGCTACGCGGTAAACCCGTCATCATCAATTTCTGGGATACCCCTTGCCCGGCTTGCCGACAGGAGATGCCAGCTCTGCAGGAGTTTTACGGCCAGAATAAAGACCGGGTGTACTTCCTGGCCGTTGATATCGGCGAGAGCCCCCTTGTCGTCTCCCGTTTTGTCCAACAAGGAGGGTACACTTTCCCCGTACTCTTAGACGGCGACGCCAAGGTGACGCAAAGCTACGGCCTGCGTTACACCCCCACCGCCTTTGCCATCGATGCCCAGGGCTATATCCGGGAAATTCAGGTGGGGGCCAAGTCCGTGGCCATCTTGAATGAGCTTTTGGCCAAGGCCGAAAAGAAACGTTAACCGGCGGAAATTTCCCCCTCCGCCGGTTACCCCCCTTGAGCAGGCAGAATACGAAAGGGGGGAGCCCGTCCAGTCTGTATGCCTGCCCTCGAAAGATAAAGCCAAAAGATAAAGCCATCAGGAAAAAAGTGTTTCCCCTTGGTGGTCCACTCTTGGTGGTCCACTAAGTGAAAGCAAATTTTGCCCACCATTTTACCGCCCAGAGCAGCGGCTTCAGCTGCCCGACCTTTAAGCGACAATCTCCTGCCAGAAACTTCGCCCCGCCTCTGGACCTTCGACCCGGAAAAATTCGGCCACGGTAGCCCCCAGGTCGGCCAAAGTTTTCCGCGTGCCCAGATTGGTTCCGGGGCGCACCTTCTGTCCGGTGACCAGCAGGGGGACATACTCCCGGGAGTGGTCGGTGCTGGGCGTGGTGGGATCACACCCATGGTCGGCCGTGATGATCAAAAGATCATCCCGGGAAAGGCGCGCCCGCAGTTCCGGCACCGCCTGGTCGAATTCCGCCAGAGCTCGCGCATAGCCTTGAACGTCGTTCCGGTGACCGTAGACCATGTCAAAATCCACCAGGTTGGCGAAGATCAGGCCCTGCTCTCTTTCTGCCAGTAGCTCTTTTAAGACTCTTATCCCATCGGCATTGTCGTGCGTATGAAAGCTTTCGGTGATGCCCTGTCCAGAAAAGATGTCGTGGATTTTGCCAACGCCCACAACCGGCAGGCCATGCTCCACCAAACGGTCCAAAACCGTTTTCCGGAACGGTTTGAGGGCGAAGTCCCGCCGCCGGTCGGTCCGGGTGAAATGGCCGGGCTGGCCGACAAAAGGCCGGGCGATAACCCTTCCCACCAGGTATTCTCCCGTCAGGAGCGCCCGGGCCTTTTCACACATCCGGTAGAGCTCGTCCACCGGAATGACGTCCTCGTGAGCGGCAATCTGAAAAACGCTGTCGGCAGAAGTATAGACGATGGGCCAGCCCGTCTTCAGGTGTTCTTCCCCCAAACGAGCTATGATTTCTGTCCCGGAAGCCACCTCATTGCCCAGGGTTTTCCGGCCGATGGCCTCCTCGAAGGCGTGGATCAGTTGCGGTGGGAAGGCCTGCGGAAAGGTGCGAAAGGCGTGCTCCAGGATGATACCCATCATCTCCCAGTGACCGGTCATCGTATCCTTTCCCGGGGAGGCCAGCATCATCCGGCCATAAGCTCCCTCCACATCCGCCAGGGGCGAAAAGCCGTCGAACCCATCGATGTTCCCCAAACCCAGTTGGCGGAGATTGGGCAGGTCGAAACCGGGAACACTTCTGGCGATATTGCCGACGGTATTGCTTCCAGCGTCTCCGTATTCCTCTGCATCCGGTAAGGCGCCGATCCCAACGCTGTCCAAAACGACGATGGCCATTTTCGACAACGAACTCGACCTCCTAAAAAGTTAGCTCAAATGAGAAATCCGGCGCGACCGCCGGGTGATACGTCTGTTCTTCCTCCCCTTCAGACCCTGACAGCCTGGTTATCTGCAGCCAAAAGCATTACGTTCAGCCTGTACAGGCTCACTTCCTGGCGCGGTGTCTATGCTGGTGCCAGCCGTCCGCTTTCCCCTCCGCCGACCGCCCTTGACTGCTAGAACGGCGGCCTGGAGGGTTCCGCTGCCCACCTCCCTGGGCCTAGGCCCGGGGGTGAGTCTTGGCATAGACCTCCTTCAACCTTCCTTTGGTGATGTGAGTGTAGATTTGGGTGGTGGAAATGTCGGCGTGCCCCAGCATCTCCTGGACCGAGCGCAGGTCGGCCCCGTTTTCCAAAAGGTGCGTGGCAAAAGAATGTCGGAGGGTGTGCGGGGTGATGTCTTTGTTGATCTCCGCCTCTTCCGAATACTTTTTGACGATCTTCCAAAACCCCTGACGCGTAAGCCGCCGCCCGTGATGGTTGACGAAGAGCGAGCGTTCCTCATCGTTGGTCACCAAGCGGTGGCGGGCCTGGCTCAAGTATTCCTGCAGGCTTTTGATGGCCATAGAGCCCATGGGGACGATCCGCTCCTTGGCCCCTTTACCCAAGCACCTTATGTACCCGTTCTCCAGGTTAACATCCTCCAGATTGAGAGCGATGAGTTCAGAAACTCGGATTCCGGTGGCATAGAGCAGCTCCAGCATGGCCTTGTCGCGGAGTCCCACCGGAGAAGTCACATCGGGCTGCCGGAGTAAAGCCTCTACTTCGTTTACCGTCAAAACCTTGGGCAGCCGCTTTTCCAGACGCGGGGATTCCATATTGGCCGTGGGATCTTTGTCCAGGTATTTCTGACGGACTAAATATTGATAAAAGGCCTTCAGGGCCGCCAACCGACGGGCCACCGTGGCCGTCGCCTTTCCCTGCCGCTGCAAATATAAAAGATAGGAGGCGATGGTGCTCCGCGATACGGCGGAAAGGGAGCTGGGGTTATCCATTCGCTCCAGATACTCGCGGTACTGCCGTAGATCGCGGCCGTAAGATTCCAACGTGTTTGGGGAAAGGCCCCGCTCTAAGCTGAGATAATTGAGAAATTCCCCAATGAGATCCTGCATAGGACCAGCCCCCTTCAACAATTGCACCAGGAACGGGCAATAATGGTTATTCAACCTATACTTTTGCCAGTTTCCCCTATTCTATTCAACATAACCCGCCAAAATCCTCTATTTTTTGCCGGTTCTTTGCCAAAAACCTTGCCACTCCAGAATGAGGTTATCCAGTTGCTGGAATATGGCTGTACTCCAGACCGGTTTGGCCGTACTCCAGACCGGTTTCACCGCTCCCCGCCAGGGGAGCATGGGGAAATCAGGTTCGCCCAAAAGTCCAAGAAGCCGCGGTAACACAATTCCGAGGCCAGCCAAAAGGACGAAGATGATGAGGAAAAGGGACACCGCTTTTCGCCAACCCCTCAGCGTCAAGATGATCAAGGGTTCACCACCTCCGCAAGGCAGCCACGAGGGGGCTCTAAAAATCATCTGCGATACCTGCGCCGCCCACCCGGGGACGGTACTCTGGGTATTGGCCCGAGACACGCGAGACCCCTCTCCCCATAAAATTCTATGTGAACCCGCCTTACCCTAGAACCACTTCCTTCCGTCAAAGCCGCGGCCTCAGCCGCTCGGGCGAGGTAATCAGAGCGGTTCGGGTCGGTAATGATGCGGCGGCGCGGCCGCAAAGGCCACTTCGGCGAAGATGGCGCGTCCCGACTCCGCCTCCTCTGTCGGTACCATTTACGCGTCCATCGCCGCCCTGGTCGGGTCACCCCCTTGTCTCGCGCTGGCGCCAGCCCGACCGCCATCGCTACCATCGTTGCTAAGCTCCTCCTCCCAACGAGGCCACGGCAGGAGTAAGGCAAAGGCAAACACATGGTAAGAACCCTTCGGCCAGGAAGAGCCAAAAGTGGCGTAAAAAGACCGGTACAATAAAGGCCTCCACCAGGCCGGCCAGAACGAAAAGGAAGGCAGCCAGAGCCAACTGGAGGGAATAGCCGAGGAACTCCTGCCCGAGGTTCACCCGGCGCCACCCGAGGCCGGCCCGTAATAAGAGGAAGGAAAAGGCCAGGCTACTCTCAGCCGCCCAGAGCAGGGCCGGTACCAACAGGATATCCTTGGGGACCAAGGTCAGGCCAGCCAGAAAGGCTCCCTTCAATCCATAGTGGGCGACCAGCAGGCCTACCGTAAAGCCGTTGGAAAAGCCCTCCGCCAAAACCAAGCCCGCCACCAGGGGCGCCCCGACAATGGTGGCTCCCAGCAGCCAAAAAAGAAAAACCTTACGCAGTTGGGTAACCAGCGCCACTCCTAAAACGGCCTGCTGGTTCAGGTGCCCGCCGGCAGCCCGCAGGCTGCTCAGCGAAGTATCCAGCTGCCCGGTCAACTCGCCCCAATCCCCTCCTGGCAGATAGCGTAGCGCCAGGACCCCAAGGAAAACGCCGGTAGCAAAAAGGGCGAAGAGAAAGAGGTAGGATCTGGTCCGGCGTTGTACGTAGCTTTCCAGGTTGTTCCGCAGGTTTAGCCAGACCAAAATACCCACCCCTTATCCCCAGGCTCTTACTCTTGTCAGCTGCCTCTTCCTCCCTAACATGTCTATGCGGAAGCGGGGTGGGTTATACTTCCGTAAAGAAGCCAATCTTTCCTGCCACCGGAGTTAGCTGGTGGCAGTGGAGCGGCGGTTAATCGTCAGACCGGGACTTGAGGAAACCGCAGAAGCTCTTGCGGCAACTGATGGATTCCGGCTGCCCGTTGTGGGCCGGTCGATATGGAGATAATATGATTCACTTGCGGACAACCCGGCCATAACGACCACCGCCGCCGGGGCGAAGGGCCAGTTCTCCCCGTCTGGCGGCCAAGAGCAGTTCGGCTTTCTCTTGGCCCAAAAGGGTGGCCAGAAGGGCTGGTGGCGCCTCGTGATAAGCCCAGACCTCGTTGCCAAAAGCGCGGCGAAGTACCTCCCTGGTGCGGGGACCAAAACCCGGCAGATGTTCAAATGGGATCTGCCGGAAGTAAGGCGGCCGGTGCAGGGGGTGCTGAGTGGTCCGTCCCTGGGCCAGGTGAGCAATGCGATCCAAAACGCCCAGGACCACTCGCTCGTTTCCGCAAACGGGGCAGGTTAGCACTGGCGGGTCTCCCCCGGCCAATTCTCCGCAGGACGGGCAATAAGTCCGGTGGTACTTCCCCAGGCGGGGATCGAGTCCATAATTGGCCACAACCCTTCGCCCATCCTGGCGAAAAAGGGCCTTTTCGACTTCCCCGAAGTCGGCATCTTCCACCCACAAGACATTGAACTCCCGTCCCAAACGTTCCGGGGAGTGAGCATCAGAGTTACTGAGAAAGGTATATGGGGCGAGCTCCGCCAAACGGTCGGCCATCTCAGTATCGGCACTCAAGCCTAACTCCATCGCCGCCACCTCTCCCCTCGCCCCTTCCGGCAAGAAATCGTCCAGAGTGCCGGCGGCGTAAAGACCGCGATGGGGAGTGAAGATGTGGGCGAAAAAGAAAAACCCCTGCCGGGCGAGAGTCTCTTTTAACAGAAACAGTGGCCCGGCGGCGACGTGCTGGGGGCTGGACCAACGAACGGAGCCAAACTGGCGGAGAAACTGGGCCAAGTCAGCCACTTCGGTCAGGCTGGGGAAAAAGGCCACCTGGTGCAGGCGTCCCCGGGCGCTTTCCATTTCCATCCCTGCCAAGAGGACGACACCGTTGACGAAACGGTACCCGCCCCCGGTAAGCGGTACCAGCTGCCCCTCGGCCAGGAGGGCGGCCAGATCGTCCTGCACTGCCGGCACATGGGCGTCGACAATGCCGACCAGGTCCAGTCCCTGGTGGGGGGCTCCGCGGAGAATCCCTTCCACCGTCAGTTCGGGTGAAGACGGGACCTTGACGGTCACCCCTGAGCTCGTTCTCCCCACGTGGATGTGGAGATCGGCGCGAATCTCCTTCAAACCCTTCCCACCGTCCCCCAGTCCACCGCCCTGAGAATCCCCACAATGGTTTTGGCATCCAAGATCTCGCCGGTCCGGACCTTCTGACGGGCTTCGGACAAACTCATTCTAACCAGGGCCAAAAATTCGTCCTCATCCCTTTTTCCAGCGGCCGGTCGCAAGTCCGTAGCCAAATAAAGATACATCTTCTCGTTGGAAAATCCTGGCGAGGTATAAAAAACCCCCAGGGACTCCAGATTCCCGGCGGCGTAACCGGTTTCCTCTTCCAGCTCTCGCCGGGCAGCGGACGCTGGTTCTTCCCCCGGTTCCAGTTTCCCAGCCGGGATTTCCAAGAGTTCCCTGCCCACAGGATAACGGTATTGCCGGACCAAAAGGAGCCGGCCGGCGTCATCCATGGCCACAATGGCAACTGCCCCGGGGTGCAGGACTACTTCCCGCTCGGCCAGCCGGCCGTCAGGCAACTTCACCCGGTCCACTTTACAGGTTAAAATCCTTCCCCGGTAGACCAGCCGCGAGTCGACGGCTTCTTCCGTGAAATCCATGCCGATCCCTCCAAAAAAAGAAAACCTGCTTTTGGGCAGGTACCCAGCATAAAGCGTCGCCGGAGTCAGAAGGCAGGGCGGACTGGCCAAAAAGGCCGCTCCGTGAGCCAAAGGCACCTTTCTAATATCCCTGAGCTTTCTTTGGCCACAAGCCCGCCCTAAAATTCCTCCGTTCCCTTTTCGCCCATTTCCGCCTCAGGCTCTTCCGAGACGGTCCGGAGAACCCGCCCCGTCTTGGGCAGGGGCCTGATACCGATAACCCCATGTTTAAAAAGGAGCTCCTCGCCCCCTTCTGTCTCCACCAAAAGGCCGTAGGTATCGGTCCGCTTTAAAATGCCTTCCACCACCAGCCCCTCAAAGCAGATGATGCGTAAGGGGGTTTTCTCCTGAATGAGACGGGTGAAAAACTCCTCCTGCATTTCTAAGGTCCGGGCCGGTCGCCGCGCAAACTCCTGACGCTCTCCCTCTCCGGAGCGAGTTGCCGGTCCTGCCGAAGAACCAGCCGGGCGTGATTCGAGGGGATACCTCTCGCCGTCAACGCCATGGTGTCCTGGCGGCGTTGGGCCACGCGAGCGCCGCAGCAGGTCTCCGTCCTCTCCCGAACGGCCGCTCCCCACTTCCCCGGAACGGCGAGCAGCGTAATTACCCGAAACATTTTCACCGGCAGAAAGATTGGGAGACGCTGGTTTGTTCGCCAGACCCTCGGGATTCCGGCCCAGACCACCGGACACGGTCGGCGACTTGGTGCGCAATTCCGGTGGCAAAAAAGCCTCCTTGTTGGCCGGCGGGGGGACGATGCGGTCCCAACCGATGGTGGCCACTTTATTCCTCTGTTGTATCCTCACCGTCTTCCCCGAGGGTGGTAGGCTCATCTTCCTCTTCTTCCTTTCCCTTTGGTTTTCGGGCGGCCATTTTAACGATCCGCCGGTTGGCCGCGTCTAAGCTGGCGCGCACGACGGCTTCCACCGGGTTCCCCCGGGAAACCACGGCGCCGACCAAAACCTCTTCGTGCCCCCGGGGGGTGATGACGACCAGGGTGACGGCCACGATCTCCCGGGTGGACAGCCGAATGGTCGCCGCATCTTCAAAGACGATCAGATTGGTCGGGTCGACGATCTCATTGAGGGCGTTGACCGTGGCTTGACCGGCCACCCGCAGGGAATGCAAACCCGAATTGCTCCCCTCCGCCACTCCCTCGTAGACCAGCTCGTCATCATCCGAACGACCGAGGGTCACGTGTACCGTCATTCTCCCGCGGAGGGTATCGGTATTGATTTGCACCGAGAGCATTTTCAGGCGGAAAGAGGCGAAGGTATCCTCCATCTCCTTCAGTTGGGCCACACTGATCTTTTTGTGGTCGATGGTGATCCCCCAGCGAGCCGCCAGAGCGCTCTCGACGTCGCGGACTACCTGCTTTGGGGCACGGTCGAGGGTTGACAGGATATGCACCTCTTCAATGGCTCCCCAGTCGTTCACGACGAGCCGCGCCGTGACCACACCAGGGATGCGCGTCAAAAGGCTCTCGATCTCGTCGACGGTGACTACTTCCCTCCCAGCCTGATCTGCCAAGGCACACCCTCTCCTTCTCCCGCGTTTATCTTGCTTTATCTGACAGACTTGTCTAATCAAGAATACCACATTTCGACCAAATCGGCAAGAACCTTCCTCCAAAGCCGGGTTTGACTATTTAATTCGTCCGTATTCCAATCCTCGTTCCAGGGCGGCCCGGTTTAAGGGGATAAGGTCGTGCCGCCGGGGCGGGATGACCTTTTTCAGCGATTCAACCACCGATTCCAGGCGGACCACGTTGGTGGCTCCTAAATAGGCCCCCAGGGCCACCATATTGGCCACCCGCGAGTTGCCGAGCTCATCGGCCACGGCGTTGGCCGGAACGGCGACGATCCGCAGATCCTTCCGGGAAGGGGTGAGGTCGATCAGGGAGGAATTGTAAAGGAGCAGTCCACCCGGTTTAACCCAGCTTTCGAATTTCTCCAAAGATGGCCGGTTCATGACGATGAGGGAAGTGGGTTCGGTCACCACCGGCGAACCAACGGCCGCGTCGGCGATGACCACCGAACAGTTGGCCGTACCGCCCCGCATTTCCGGACCGTAGGAGGGAAGCCAGGAGACCTTCTTTCCCTCTAACATTCCGGCGTAGGTGAGCAGAGTACCCATGACCATGACGCCTTGGCCGCCAAAACCGGCGATCAAGATTTCTTCCATCATTTTTCTCCCCCCTCTACGGCCTTCAGCACTCTCAGCGGGTAGTTAGGGATCATGTTCTCCTCCAACCACTTCAGCGCCTCCAGCGGTGAAAGGCCCCAGTTGGTGGGGCAGGTTGAAAGGACCTCTACCAGGCTGAACCCCAGTCCGGCGATCTGGGTCTTGAAGGCCTCCAGGATGGCCTTTTTCGCGCGGGCGATGTGGGCGGGGTTGTGAACGGATACGCGGGCGATATAGGCCGATCCGCCGGCTAAAGCCAGCATCTCGGTGATCTTCAGGGGAAACCCGTGTTGTCCTTCCCGCCGTCCGAGGGGGCTGGTGGTGGTCTTCTGAGCCAGCAAGGTGGTAGGAGCCATCTGTCCACCGGTCATCCCATAGAGGGTGTTATTGACAAAGATGACGGTGATCTTTTCCCCCCGCGCCGCGGCGTGGATGATTTCCGCCGTGCCGATCGAGGCCAGGTCCCCGTCCCCCTGGTAGGCAAAAACGACGCGGTCCGGCAAAACCCGCTTGATGCCCGTGGCCACCGCTGGCGCCCGGCCGTGCGCCGCCTGTTGCATATCGACGTTGAAATAGTCGTAAGCCAAAACTGAACAGCCCACGGGAGCGATGCCAATGGTCTTCTCTTGAATCCCCAGTTCATCGATGACCTCGGCAATCAGCCGGTGGATGATGCCGTGGGTACACCCGGGGCAATAGTGGGTGGGGCGATCCTGTAAGGCCTTGGGCCGACCGAAGATTTGTTTCATGCCTTCTCCCCTCCCTGGATCATCTTGAGCAGGGCTTCGTAGATCTCCCGCTGGCTGGGGATGACGCCTCCCATTCGCCCGTAAAAGCGAACAGGCACCCGCCCGTTTACGGCCAGCCGGACGTCCTCCACCATTTGCCCGGCGCTCATCTCCACCGTCAAAAAGGCCTTGGCCCGGCCAATGACTTTTTCAAAAGCCACATCGGGGAAGGGCCAAAGGGTGATGGGACGAATCAGGCCCACGCGATGGCCTTCCTCCCGGGCCTTGTTCATGGCATTGCGGGCCACGCGAGCCGTCGTTCCGTAAGCCACTAAAAAGTAATCGGCATCCTCATGCTCAATCTCGTAGCGGACCTCCCGGGCGGCGATTTCCCGGTACTTTTCTTGCAAGTGGCGATTATGGCGATCGAGGTCTTCCGGATCCAGGTGCAACGAGTTGATGACATTCTGGGGACGCCCTTTCATCCCAGTAGTGGCCCAGGGTTTGGGTGGAAGCTTGACCTCGTCCTTATCCGGGAATTCCACGGGTTCCATCATCTGGCCAAGAGCGCCGTCCCCCAGGATCATCACCGGATTCCGGTACTTGTCGGCCAGCTCAAAGGCCAGGCCGGTCAGATCCACCAGTTCCTGAATGGTCGAGGGGCCGAAAACGATGAGACGGTAATCACCGTGTCCACCGCCTTTGGTGGCTTGAAAATAGTCCGACTGAGCCGGTTGGATGCTGCCCAACCCCGGGCCGCCCCGGACCATATTGACGATGACCGCCGGCAACTCCGCTCCGGCCAAATAAGAAATTCCTTCCTGCTTCAAGCTAATCCCCGGGCTGGAGGAAGAGGTCATCACCCGCACCCCGGCTCCCGCCGCTCCATAAACCATATTGATGGCCGCCACCTCGCTCTCCGCCTGGAGAAAGACCCGGCCTTCCTCCGGCATCCGGCGGGCCATATACTCACCCAGTTCGTTCTGGGGCGTAATTGGATAGGCAAAATAAGCCTGGCACCCGGCCCGAATGGCCGCCTCGCCGATGGCTTCATTGCCTTTCATCAGCAAAAGCTCTCCCACCTTATTCTTACCCCCTTGTAGGCCAGAATGGGTCAATCAGAAACTAACGGTAAACGCTGATCACCACGTCGGGGCAGGTACGAGCACAGAGGGCGCAACTGGTGCACTTCTCCTGCTCGGTCACCGTGGCCACCCGGTATCCTTTGGAATTGAAACGGTCGGCCATAAAGATGATTTTTTGCGGACAAACCGCTGTACAAAGCTCACAACCCTTGCAACGTTCTTCGTCAAAAACAACCCTTTGCACCTGAAAACCTCCTTTCTCCTTGGCCATTGTCCAAGCTGAGGGCGATTATGGCGGCTGCATGAAAAGGGTCAAAGGAAAGAGAGGGGCCCCGGCCAGGGGTTCGCCTCCTCCCTCCAGCAAAAAGTCAGGGTAAGTGACCATAACCACCGGCAAAGACAGGGCCTGGCCCACCTTTTGGGCCAGGGCCCAGCCCTTCTCGATCAAGTCCCAGGTGGTCCGTCGACCAAAATGGTTGTTGGCCACCAGCCCGGTTACCTTCAATTGCGCCGTCTCCTCAATCCGTTTGAGCTCGGCCACAACTTTCTCCGGGGTAGAGGTAAAGGGGCGGAAGGTGTTGACCACGAAAAGAAGGGTATGCGGGCGGTTGACCAAAAAACGCCGCAGCGAACCCAAAACCCGGGCTCCAATGGCATCTCCACCAACGTCGATGATGATTTGCCCTTCTTCGGCGCCGAGAACTCGTTCCAGCTCGGGCGGAAGAGAGGGCAAATCGGCCTGCGCCACCCGCGCCTCCGGGGTAATGACCTTTATGCCCTCTCGTTCCAGGTTCTCCTTCTGATCGCGGGTCCGAAAATAGGGCGTGACGATATCCAGATCGACCAGAGCGACCTTCCTTACCGGCGCCGACCGGAGGGCCAGGTTTAAAGCTATCTCCGTTTTGCCACTACCGAAAGGGCCGACAAGGATGATAACCCGTTCCGAAAAAATCCAAGGCAGGCCGGCCGGCTCGAGAGCCGGTTTTTGGGCCGTCACCACTTTAGAAGAAAGCCGAAACCCCTCATCCGCCGTCTTCGGTCACCTCTTTAACCATTCTCCCACGAGCTCTCCTCCGAGCTCTCCCGCGAGCCAAAACCGTTTTCCCCCAAGCACATGGGGTCTAATTACCTTTCCCCAGGGAGGTAAAAATCCTTTCTCCCGGCCAGTCGCCTGATTCTCTCCTCCGCGACCAGATTGGCCGCCCGCGCCGTGGAGATGTTCTTCTCCCTGGCCATAGCCAGGATCTGGGCGACCTTGTCGAAGATCTTGGCGATACGGGCATAGGCTCTCTCTCGATTATAACCCCCCGGAAGGAATTCGTCAGCCACGTTTGTCACGCCGCCCCCGTTGATGACGAAATCCGGGGCGTAGATGATGCCGCGCTCTTTCAGCTCATCGCCGTGCCGCTCCTCTTTCAACTGGTTGTTGGCGGCCCCAGCCACGATGCGCACCTTCAGGCGAGGTATGGTTTCGTCGTTCAGGACGGCCCCCAAAGCGCAAGGGGCAAAGATGTCGGCCGGAACGTCGTAGATGCGGTCTGGTTCTACCGCCTGCGCCCCGAAATCCTGAACTACCTTTTCCACCCGGTCTTCGTAGATATCGGTGACGTAGAGCTCGGCCCCTTCTTCTTTGAGCAAACGGGCCAGGTTATAGCCCACATGACCGGCCCCCTGTAAGGCCACCTTCTTCCCCCGCAGCGATGGACTGCCATAAGCCTCCTGGGCGCAGGCCTTCATTCCCTGGTAAACGCCGAAGGCCGTGGCCGGTGACGGATCGCCGCTGGTCTGGGGTAAACCGGCCACAAAGCGCGTCTCTTGATTGACGATGGCCATATCCTCGGCGCTGATGCCCACGTCTTCCGCGGTGTAATAACGCCCGCCCAAACTCTCGACAAACCGGCCAAAGGCCCGCAGGAGTTCTTCGCTTTTATCTTTCCGCGGGTCTCCGATGATCACGGCCTTGCCACCGCCGAGATTCAGTCCCATGACCGAATTTTTATAGGTCATCCCCCGCGAGAGCCGCAAGACATCGTAGAGGGCCTCTTCTTCGCTCCGGTAAGGCCACATGCGGCACCCGCCGAGGGCCGGGCCCAGGGTAGTATCGTGAATGGCGATGATGGCCCGCAGACCCGTCCGCCGGTCGCGAAAGAAGGCCACTTCCTCATGCCCCATGTTCTCCATGTCCTTGAAAATACTCATTTTTACTCCCCCCTGTTAAAAGTAAGATCGGCTAAAAGGCCTGCGCCATTCGGTCTGGCCCCTTGAGCCAACCGGTCTGGCTTCTGACGTTACTGATTTCCCCCATTAGTCTGATCGCTGATGACGGCCAGAGCAATGGAGGTTAATTTCTCCTCGTCCGTAGAGTGACGCGATAAGACCACCACCGGAGCCGCCGTTCCGACAACGACCCCGGCCATTTTCGCCCGGGCCAGATAGAGCAGAGACTTGACCAACATATTCCCAGCGTCTAAGTCCGGAAAAACCAGGATGTCGGCCACCCCGGCCACCGGGCTTGAGATCCCCTTGTGCCGGGCGGCTTCAAAAGAAAGGGCATTATCCAGGGCCAGAGGTCCATCAACGACGGCCCCGGTAATCTGTCCCCGCTGGGCCATCATGGTGATGGCCGCCGCATCGATGGTGGAAGGCATATCCGGGTTCACCAGTTCCACGGCCGTCAGGATGGCCACCTTGGGCTCACGTAAACCCAGCTGGTGGACGAAGGCAATGGCATTCTTGGTGATCTCCACTTTCTTGCTCAGGTCGGGGTTAATATTGAGCCCACCGTCGGTGGCAAAGAGAAGCCGGTCTAAAGTAGGCACTTCGACCACGGCAACGTGGCTGAGGAGCCGGCCGGTACGGAGGCCGATCTCCCGGTCTAAAACGGCCCGCAGAAAATCGCCCGTTTGCAAGAGTCCTTTCATGGCGATGTCGGCCTCTTTGTGCCGGACCATGGCCACCGCCCGGCGCGCCGCATCCTCATAGTTTTCTTCGTGAATCACCTGACCCGGCTTTAGCTCTAGCCCGATGCCTTCAGCAACTCGTTTGATCTTATCGCCGTGGCCGATGAGGATCCCCTGGGCGATCCCCAGCTCCTGCGCCGCTTTGATGGCTAACAGGACCTCTTCGTCCTCGGCCATGGCCACCGTAACCCTTTTGGGACGCCGTTTTCGCGCTTCCTGGACGATTTCGGCGAAACTCCTCACCTTTTACCCTCCCGTCTCCTGCTAGTAACGCCGTGCCTCTTCCTCACCGCGCAGAACCCGTAAAGCCCCTTCCACCAGGGCGCGCATTTCCTCTTCCCCGGGGTAGGACAAAACCGGCGCGATAAACCGCACACGCTCCTGGATCCATCCGGAAAGAAGGCCGGAACGGGCCAATCCACCCGTCAGGATAATAGCCTTTACCTCCCCCGCCAGCACCGCACTCATGGCCCCAATTTCTTTCGCCACACCGTAGGCCATGGCTGCGTAGACCAGACGCGCCTTCTCGTCGCCTTTAGCGATGCGGGCTTCAATCTCTCGCGCATCCTTGGTTCCGAGATGGGCGTAAAGACCGGCCTGGTTGGTCAGCCGTCGAATCAGTGACTTCTCATCGTATTCACCGGAAAAAGCCAGACGAATGAGATCATCCGTGGGCAAACCCCCAGCCCGCTCCGGAGAGAAGGGACCCTCGGCAATGCCGTGATTGACATCCACTACCCGTCCCCGCCGGTGGGCCCCCACCGTAATCCCCCCGCCCAGGTGGGCCACGATGAGATTGATCTCCTCATACTTATAACCAAGATCCTCCGCCGCTCGTCTGGCCACCGCTTTCTGGTTCAAGGCGTGAAAAAGACTGCGGCGGCGAATTTCCGGCAACCCGGTGATCCGGGCCACCTCCTCAAACTCATCTACGGCCACCGGGTCAACAATGTAGGCCGGTATCCCCAAAGGCTGGGCGATTTCCCAGGCTAAAAGCCCTCCCAGGTTCGAAGCGTGTTCTCCCTGAACACCAGCCCGCAGGTCGTCAAGGAGCTTCTCCCCAACCAGGTAAGTACCTCCTGGCACAGGGCGGACCAAGCCACCCCGTCCGACCACCGCCCGGAGCTCGCCGAGTGGGACGGCCCTTTCCCGCAAAAGCTCCTGCAAATGCCGGCGCCGGTAAGGTAGTTGCTCAACCACTCCGGCAAAAGCTACCAGCTCCTGGGCCGGGTGCTCCAGGGTCACCTCCCAACAGCTCTTTTCTCCGTCATAAAGAGCCACCTTCGTTGAAGTTGATCCCGGATTGATGGCCAGCACCAGCTCAGACAAAACCGCTTCACCCCACCCTTTTCTACCAATTGCGACGGCAATCCCAGCTATGGCGGCCATTAGACCCAGGTGGCACTGATGACCCAGACCGAAGACTTTCATTGGCTGACCAAGAAGCTGGCCAACTTTGCCATTGGTGGCGAGTCATCCTCTAAGCTTCCACCCGCCGCCCTGGCTCGGCCTGCCCAGCTTATATCTGAGCAAAAACCTTGCCAACAGTGGCGAAGTACTTTGGAAAAGAAAACTCCGAGCAAAACCGGCGGTTGCCGAGGTGGATCCTGTCCTTCTTTTCCTCAGCGCGACCGCCGGCACTGCAGATTTTTGCAATATTCCGCAAGAGCTGTCTGCAAAATATAGCAGCAGCGCCCTAAGTTTTATTGTGGGCTCGGGTTTACGCGCTCGTCTTCTCCGACAGCCTTTTGCTTGAAGCGGTTGAGCTTATAATAAAGGCTGCGCACCGCGATACCGAGCCGCCGGGCCGCTTCCGTCTTGTTCCCACCGGTCTCCCGCAGGGCGGCCTCGATCATGGCCTTCTCCACCGCAGCCACCGCTTCGTCCAGCGTTTTGCCCAGGCGGAAGGCTTCCTCGGGCGCTATGCCATTCTTTGCCGGGAACCGGTACTCGGCGCGGCCCAAGGGCGGCAGGTGCTCAGGTCGCAGAACCGTCTCGTTGAAACGGGCATTGATCATGGCTTGCCCGATGACATTTTCCAGTTCCCGTACGTTGCCCGGCCAACGATAACCCCGCAGGATCTCCAGGACCTCTGGATCTACCGCTTCCATGGAGCGGCCGTACTCCTGGTTAAATTTCCTTAGCAAAAAGTTGACCAGACGCGGCAGATCTTCCTGCCGCTGGCGCAGGGGCGGTATGAAAATGGGAACGACGTTCAACCGGTAATACAGGTCTTCGCGAAAAGTCCCCCGTTCTAGGGCCTGCTCCAGGTTGACATTGGTCGCGGCGATGATCCGCACGTCTACGCCGATGGGCTTATTGTCTCCCACCCGTAGTATTTCCTTCTCTTGCAAGACTCGGAGGAGTTTAGCCTGCAAGTTTAAACCGATCTCTCCCACTTCATCGAGAAAAATCGTTCCGCCGTTGGCTTCTTCGAAAAGGCCCTTCCGTCCCCCTTTGCGGGCCCCGGTAAAAGCCCCCTCGACATAACCAAAGAGCTCACTTTCCAGGAGGCTGTCGTTGAGGGCGGCGCAGTTGACGCGGACAAACTGAGCATTGCGCCGACGGGAAGCGTTATGAATGGCATGGGCAAAGAGCTCCTTACCCGTACCGCTTTCGCCGCGCAACATGACCGTAGCCGGCGTCTCGGCCACCCGGCGGGCCTGTTCCACGGCCAGCTGCATGGCCGGGCTATCACCAATGATGTCGTCGAAGGTATACTTGGCCTCGAGTCGCCGGACCAACCTTTTCATCCGCTCCAGTTCCTCAGTGAGGCGAATGATTTCGGAGGTGTCGTGGATGACCGCCACGCTCCCCTTCAGCTCCCCGTTCACCAGGATGGGAGCCACGTTGACCACCACCTCACGCCGGTTGGGGCCCACCTTCATCGGTACACCCCACACGGGTTCCCGGGTCTGGAGAACCTTCAAATGCATGCTCTCCCCTTCCGCGATATCCACGGTGGGCGGCTGTCCCAAGACGTCTTTTTCCGTCAAGCCCGTCAGGCGGGTGTAGGCCGGGTTGATCAGCAATCCCTTACCGTCGGCGTCCACCACCGAGATGGCGTCCTGCGTGGAATTGATGATGGCCTGGAGCATGCTCTTTACTTCCCGCAGGTCGGTGATCTCTTCGGCCAACGCCTTGACCTCAGTGATATCGCGGAAAACGGCGACGGCGCCGATGATCTCGCCCTCTTCGTTTTTTACCGGAACGCGGTTGGTGATGATGGTGGTCGCTCCCAACTCCTGTTGCCGGTTCAGCTCGGCCTGACCGGTTTGTAAAACCACGTTCAGGCGGGTGCTGGGAATGACCTCCTCGATCCTCCGCCCCAGGGCCGCGCGCGCCGGTATCCCCGTCAGCTTCTCCGCCGCCGCGTTAAAAAGGGTAATGATGCCCTCGGCGTTGACGGCAATTAAGCCGTCGTGGGTGGAGTTAAGGATCACATCCCTTTCCCACTCTTTGCGCCGTAACTCCTGCAATAACTTGCTCTCGTCCACCGCCCAACCCTCCCTTGAACATTTGGGCCGGCTTGCTCCTAGCTTTACAATATTCTCTATTTAAGTTCGCTAATCTGCAACCAAATTCCTGCCCGCGGTTGCAATTTTCTTCAGTATAGCAAGCTAAAAAATCTCCTGCCGCCTGGGCAGGAGATTGAAAGGAAATTCAGCTGAGGCCTGAACGATTTCGATTAGTTTAGTTGGCCAAGTGCATCATGCGGATGCGGTCGGCCAACATGGCGATAAATTCGGAATTAGTCGGGCGTCCCCGTTCCTGGTCGATGGTATGTCCAAAGATCTTGTAAATGGATTCATAATTGCCGCGCTCCCAGGCAATGTCGATGGAGTGCCGGATGGCCCGCTCGACCCGGGAAGGGGTGGTATCGTACTTGGCCGCCACCACCGGATAAATGTTTTTGGTGACGGAATTCAAGGACCCAGTCCGGTTAATGGCTAGGATTATGGCGTCCCGCAAAAACTTATAGCCGCGGATATGAGCGGGAATCCCCAGCTCATGGATGAGCCGGGTGACATCCAGCTCCAAATTGGCCTGGGTCTTGGCCGGAGCCGGTGGCGGCACCGGCGGTAAGAGGTTTTGCCCATCCCGCTCCCCCAATTGTTTGACCCGCTGGGTCAAAACCTGGAGGTCAAATGGCTTTAGTATGTAATAGTCGGCGCCCAGATCCAAAACCCGTTTCGTAATGGACTCTTGCCCGAAGGCGGTAAGCATGATGACGGCTGGTTTCTTGGAAAGATTCAGATGCCCCAGCCTCTCTAGGACCCCCACGCCATCTAAATGCGGCATGATGATATCCAGGAGCACCACATCGGGGTTAGTTCGGCTGATGGCCTCCAGGGCCTCGTTCCCATTATAGGCGATGGCCACCACCTCCAGTTCGGGCTCCTGCATCAGGTGATCCCGCAACAAGGCGCACAATTCACGATTGTCATCGGCGATCAAAACCTTCATGGAAGACATCGCTCTAGACTACCCCCCATCAAAAAGTCATTGAGCAATTCGACGGCAAGGGTGCGTTTTCCTTCCTTTGTGCCAAAAGAGACTAGAAAAAGTTTCCGCAAAAATCGCCATCATCCGACGACAAAAAAGGAGCCCGGTTGACACCGGACCCCCGTTGGTTTTAAAAGACCAGACTGCCAGACCATCCATTCGATGAAGACCCCGTAGCCCCGGGTCGGATCATTGACAAAAACGTGGGTGACCGCTCCCACCAACCGCCCATCCTGGAGAATGGGGCTGCCGCTCATTCCCTGGACGATCCCGCCGGTACGGGCCAGGAGGCGAGGATCAGTGATCCGAATGATCATTCCCTTGGTTTCAGGAGCATCCTGGGGAAAGATGCGCTGGATCTCCACGCTAAAGTGTTCCACCTTGTCTCCTTCGATCACCGTCAAGATCTCCGCCGGACCAGGATGAACCTGACCGATCAAAGCAATGGGTAGACTCTCCGTCATCCCGTTGGCGGGAGGGGCAAGGAGCTGACCAAAAATGCCAAAGTCCGTATTGCTGTAAATCTTTCCGGCCAGGGCCTGATCGTCAAAGACCCCGATCTTCTCTCCCGGATGACCCCCTTTCGCCTTTTCGATGGACGTAATCCGGGCCAGGACGATGTTGCCCTCCCTCACCTCCAGACGCTGGTTACTTTCCGCGTCAGTGATGACGTGGCCCAGGGCTCCGTAAATCATGGTCTTGGGATCGTAAAAGGTGAGGGTTCCCACGCCGGCCGTACCGTCTTTGACAAAAAGCCCGATGCGGAAGCGGCCGGTATCGCGGCAGAAAACGGCTTTGACCGTTTTGTAGATTATCCGCCCCTGCCGCTTGATCTCCAAAACGACGGGAAGGCCTTTTTGCCCGGCCTCGTTAATGACGAAGGCCATTTCTTCATCGCTTTTGACCTCCCGGTCATTTACCTTTAAGATGACGTCACCGACCTCCACACCGGCCTCTACTGCCGGGTAATGCTCCCCTCCGGCCGGATCAACAACCTTCCCCAGGGCGGTGACGATGATCCCGTTGGTCTTCAGGAGCACCCCGATGGATTGGCCACCCGGCACCAGCCTGATTTCGGGCAGGACGTCGACGTTAACCTTCCGCCAGGGGATGAGTCCAAAAAACTTCAGCTCAAGATTGACTTCGCCCAGTTGCAGAGGTTCTAGCGAAATGGGCGCACCGCCCAGAACCTTCCATTTACCCCGTTCCTTCACCTCACCTCCCAGACTGATGATCCCCTCGCGATCGGGGCGCACGTAGAGGTAAGGTAGGTGTAAATTCAACTGCAGGGGTTGGCCCTCGATTAAGCGCACCTCGTGCGGCAGACTGATCAACTCTCGGTAAGGCTGGCTGTTGACGACGACCAGGATCAGGACGACCAGGAGTACCCCGGTGATTTGGCGCCTTTTTTTCTCCTTGGGCAAAGCACCACACTCCTTTGACCTCCCCCTTGGGTCCAGAGCTCGCTTTTGGCCTCTCCCGGTCTCTCCTTACCGCCGCTCGTCACCACCTTTCTTTTTTCTCAGGCAGTCAAGTCAAATTTTTCTCCCTTCTGAAAACACTTTCGGGAGCAGACGCGCTCCCGAAAAAGATTTGCATGACTAAGTTGTCCGAAATACTGCTCCTTTATGAGAATAAAGTTAACATAACACAGCAGGAACTCCTGGAGCTTCAAGTCATCGTGACCTGAATTGAATTTTATTGTGATTCAAAAGCGTGGAGCGGGTTGGCGAGCTTCATCGTGATTCAAAATCGCGAGGCGAGTTGGCGAGCAATTTTTCAGCTCAGGCCGATTTACCTGTCCAGCGCAGGATCTCCCGGGCGTGGTCCAACGAGACCTGACTATCACCGCCAGCTAAAAGGCGCGCGATCTCCCGCACACGTTCTTCCCCGTGAACGGCCCTCGCCCAGCTTACCGTCCGGTCCCCTTTGGTGCCCTTTTCCAGGCGGTAATGGACATCGGCAAAGGCGGCAATTTGCGCCAGGTGGGTCACCACCAGCACCTGCCGCGACCGGGCCAGCTGGTCCAGTTTCGCCCCCACCGACCGGGCGGCGTCACCGCCCACCCCTGCATCCACTTCGTCAAAAATCACCGTCGGGATATCATCCAACTCGGCTAAGATCGATTTTATGGCCAACATCACCCGGGACAATTCTCCGCCCGAGGCAATCTTGCTCAATGAGCGCGGCGGTTCCCCGCGGTTCGGCGAGAATAGAAATTCCACCCGGTCCAGTCCCCGGGGAGAAAGTTCGTCCAATGGGCTGAGCTCCACCCGAAAAACGGTGCCAGGCATCCGCAATTCGGCCAGTCCTTCCCCAATCTTCTCCTGCAGCCGGGTTGCCGCCGCCTGTCTTTTCGACCGGATTTCCCCGGCCAGGGCCATGGCCTGACGGTAGAGTTCGCCCCGTTTTTCTTCCAACCGTTTGAGCGTCTCCTCACCCCGGATGAGCCGTTCCAGTTCGGCCGCTGCTTCCCGCTGGTAGGCCAGGATCTCGGCAATAGTATCGCCGTATTTCCGTTTTAAGTTATTGATCAAGTCCAACCGCTGGTCCAGCTCAGCCAGCCTTTCCGGGTCAAAAGTGATCCGGTCCCGGTATTTCCGCAGATCCTGGGCCAGGTCTTCCAACTGGTAAATGGCGGCATCTACCGTCCCCAGCAGCGGTTTTAAGGCCTCGTCCAAGCGGGCCGCCTCCTGGATCGCCGCCCGCACGCGACCTAACAGGTCCAGGGTCGAGCCGCCGTTTTCTCCACCGTAAACGATTTCGTAAGCCTGGGAGGTTTGGGCCCAGAGTTTTTCCGCGTTGGCCAAAAGGCGACGCTCCGCCAGGATTTCGTCCTCTTCCCCCGCCCGCAGAGCTGCCGCCTTCAGTTCTTTCAGCTGGTAAGTCAAAAGATCGACCTGACGCGCCCGATCCCTTTCGTTTCCGGAAAAGGTCGCCATCTCTCGTTCCAGGTCCCTGAGGTCCTGGTAAAGACGTCCCACCTGCTGGACCAGGGCCTGGAGCTCCGCTCCCCCGTACCGGTCCAGGAGCTCCAGTTGCCTTTCCGGGTTCAACAGGGATTGGTGTTCGTGCTGGCCGTGGATGTCAACTAAAGCCGCGCCAATCTCCCGCAAAAGAGAGGCCGTGGCCACCCGTCCATTGATCCGAGCCACGGTGCGGCCGTTGCGGTAGATCTCCCGCCCCAAAAGGAGCACCCCGTCCTCTTCCGGTTGGTGGCCGGCCGACTCCAGGAGGGTCTTCAACTCCTCCGTCGCCGCGTCGATGACCACCTCCACCAGAGCCCGCTCCTCCCCCGAGCGCACCATTTCGGCAGAGGCCCGTCCCCCCAGACCGACCTCCAGGGCGTCGATGACGATGGATTTTCCCGCGCCGGTCTCGCCGGTGAGGATGTTCAAACCCGGCTCAAAGGACAGCCGGAGTTTTTCGATGAGGGCAAAATTCTCGATGTAGACCTCCCGCAACACCTCTCTCGCCTCCTAACTCATGAGCTGCTGCAGCCTGTCCAACACCCCCGGCACCAGTTCCCGGCTGCGGACGACTACCAAGACGGTGTTGTCCCCGGCCACCGTCCCGGCAATTTCCGGCCAGTGCAAAGAGTCGATGGCTTCTCCCACCCCTGGAGCAGAACCGGAGAGGGTGCGCACGACGATGAGATTTTCGGCGCTGTCCAGGCCGATCAGGCTATCCCGGAAGACCCGGCGCATCCGTTCGGTTAAAACGGGAGTGGGGCCTTCATCGGCCTTGGCGTACCGGTACCGCCCATCGCCGGTGGGGACCTTGATCAGGTTGAGCTCCTTGATGTCGCGGGATACCGTGGCCTGAGTCACTGAGTATCCGGCCCGGTTCAGTTCCAGGGCCAGCTCTTCTTGGGTCTCAATGGGTTTTTGCCGAATCAGTTCCAGGATTTTTAGTTGCCGAAGGGCCTTCATTGGCTTGGCCCCCCTTCAAAGTTTTCTTTTAGTTTACGCCGCAGTAGATCGTGAAAGCGCCAGTCCGGCGAGCGGAGCAGACGGGCCCGAAAACGCTCATTTCGCCGGATGATGATTTCGTCCCCCGGGCTCAGGTTGTAACCTTCCTGCCCGTCGATGGTAAGGCTCAGATCCCGGTGCCCGGCTTCGATTTTCACCCGCACCACATCGTTGGCGTTTAACACCATGGCCCGGGCGTAAAGGCTGTGGGGACAGATGGGCGTAAGGATGATGACGTCCACACCCGGCTCAACGATGGGCCCACCGGCCGCCAGAGAGTAGGCCGTCGAACCCGTAGGCGTGGCGACGATGAGGCCGTCAGCCGGGTAGGTGTCGACGTAAGTATCGTTGACGTAGGTGTGGAGGTGGATCAAGCGAGCAAAAGCCCCCTTGGTGATGACGACCTCGTTTAAGGCCGGGCGCACCGGCAAACGACCGTCCTGGCCCCTGACCTCAAGGAACATCCGCTCATCTAAAACATATCTTCCGGCCAAAAAATCCGGCAAACGCCGGTAAAGATCCCCCAACTCAATCTCCGTCAAAAATCCCAAACGCCCCAGGTTGACCCCCAAAAGCGGCCGCCCGGCCGGAGCCACAGCGCGAGCCGCCCCTAAAAGGGTGCCATCCCCGCCCAAAACGATGACGAAGTCGACCCCCTCCGCCAGCTGTTCGCGGGATCGCCCCAACTCTGATCGGCCCAGACCAGCGGCCAACTCCGTCTCCAAGAGCACACCCAGACCCCTGGCTTCCAGCCAGGCCAGGAGCTCTCCAGCCACTTTCAGGGCGTCCCTTTTGCCCAGGTTGGCGATGATGCCGACTTGTCGCAACAAACCACCCCGCTCTTAACGGCCGTTAATACTGACGGCCGTAACCCAAACGTCCTACCACGATCAGCGCCGGCAAAGGTCGCGAATCCTAACGTTTGATGGTGCTGACCATCTTTCGCCCGCCGCTTCGGGAAGAAGCCCGCCACTGGCGTCGCCCGAGATAAAAACTGCGTAAGGCATTGGCGATGCCCTGTTCGGTAAGACCGAATTGTTTCAAGAATAATCCCCGGCTCCCGTGATCGACGATTTGATCCGGAACCGCCAGGCGTTTTACTTCGACTCCGGACAAACCCAGAAGATTCAAGCCCTCCAGGACGGCCGAACCAAAGCCGGAGGTGAGGACATGCTCTTCCACCGTCACCAAGAGCCGGAAGCGGCGTCCGTGCCGGGCCAAAAGGTCGAGATCCAAAGGTCGAACGAAGCGGGCATTGACGACGGTGACCTGGATATTCTCCCGCTCCAGGATCTCCGCAGCCCGCAAGGCCGGGTGAACCATGGTCCCATACGCCCAAACGGCCAGATCTTCCCCCTCCCGCAAAACCTCGGCCCGCCCGGGCTCCAGGGGAAGGGCCGGGGACAGGGTCGCCCCCTCCACCCGCCCGCGCGGATAACGCAGGGCACTGGGACCAGGCAGCCGGAAGGCCAGCTCCAGCATGGCCTTGAGCTCCAGCTCATCGCGGGGGGCCATCACCGTCAGATTGGGAACAAAGCGCAAAAAACCAAGGTCATAAAGCCCCTGGTGGGTGGCGCCATCTTCCCCGACGATGCCAGCCCGGTCGATGGCAAAAACAACTGGCAGATTCTGTAAGGCCACATCGTGGATCACCTGGTCCAGGGCCCGTTGCAGAAAGGTGGAATAAACGGCAAAGACCGGACGCCAGCCGCCTACGGCCAGTCCGGCGGCAAAGGTGACGGCATGTTGCTCGGCGATACCGACATCAAAGAAGCGCTCGGGAAAACGCTGGTGAAAATGGCTCAGGCCGGTGCCATCGGGCATGGCCGCCGTAATGGCCACGATTTTGGGATTTTTTTCGGCCAGTTCGACCAGCGCCCGACCAAAGGCCTCGCTATAGCTAGGTTGAGGGTTGTTGAGGATGGGTAGGCCGGTGGCCACCTCAAAAGGTGGCGGTCCGTGAAACTTCTCCGGCTTGTCCTCGGCAAAGGGATAACCGCGGCCTTTTTGGGTGTAAAGGTGGATGACCACTGGGCCCTCCAAGGACTTGGCCTGCCGGAAGACTTCCTGCATCTGTCCGATGTCGTGACCATCGACTGGCCCAAGGTAGGTATAGCCCAACTCTTCAAAGATGACCCCGGGAACCAGCAAGTATTTGAAGGCGTCTTTCAGCCGCTCCATGCCGCGGGCCAAAAGGGAACCGACGAGGGGAACTTTTTTGAGGGCCACCTGCAGGTCGCTCTTTAAACGGCGATAGGAGGGGTCAGTGCGCAGCCGGTTCAAGTAAGAAGAAAGAGCCCCGACATTGGGGGCAATGGACATGTGGTTATCGTTGATGATGATGATGAGATGAGTGCCAGCGTGGCCGGCGTGATTGAGGGCCTCAAAGGACATCCCGCCGGTCAAAGCCCCATCGCCGATGACGGCGACCACCGCCCACTTCTCCCCCGCCAGGTCTCTGGCTTTAGCCAAACCCAGGGCGGCTGAGATGGAGGTGCTGGAGTGGCCCGTTTCGAAAATATCGTGGGGGCTTTCCGCTCGTTTGGGATAGCCGCTTAACCCGCCATACTGACGTAAGGTGGCAAAGGCCTCCTGCCTACCGGTCAAAAGCTTATGGGTATAACACTGGTGCCCCACGTCCCAGATGATTTTGTCCCGCGGGCTATCGAAGACGCTGTGCAGGGCTAAGGTTAACTCCACCGTCCCCAGGTTGGGAGCCAGGTGCCCCCCGTTTTTCGAAACCGTTTCGATGATCCGCTTACGGATTTCCTGCGCCAATTGCTCCAATTCCTGGCGGTTAAGGCCTTTCAGGTCTTCCGGTGCTTTAATTTGCTCCAATCTTAAGCTCAATCCCGTTCCCGCCTTTCCAGGCTCGGCCTTTTGTCGTCTCCCAGGAGGTCAAGTCCCAGCTTATCCTCCAGCCAGTCCAAAAATTCACCCAAACGCTGGGTAATGATTTGCGAATCCCTTAAGGCGATGATTTTCCCGGCCGCTTTGCCGCCCACGGTCAAGGCCGAGATGAAAGCCACCATCAAAGTGCCAATGACACCGTCATCGAGCCGGGGATAGAGTTTGACCAGATTAAAAACGATGGCCGCCCCCATAGCCCCGCTGATGGTCCCGGCCAGGTCTCCAACCAGGTCATTACAAACGTTGGCCACCCGGTCGGCATTCCGGATGAGGCGAAGGGCGTGCCGGGCCCCGCTCAGCTTCTTCGCCGCCCGGCTGTGAAAGGGTTTTTCTTCGGCCACCGTCACCGCCACCCCGATGATGTCGGCGACGATTCCCGTGCCGATGACCAGCAGAAGTATGGGTAGGGCGATCCAGAGTTTGACCCGCGGGAGGATGGTTTGCGTCGGAAAGGCCATGAGCAACGCCACCAAGAACGTACCCATGGCCACCCAACCGACCCGTCGATATGTACCGTTAGTGCTGCCGGAGCGGAGACTACCCACCCTCGTTCTCGCCCCCAAAGCCATCGCCGTTGTCTTCAGCCGCGCCGGTGACTTAAACCTTTCGTGGCTAAGTTTCGACCGGCACTGTTCTTTTTAGAAAATAGGTTAAGGCGGCAGGTGACGGCCGGCCGGGTAAATGTTGCGGCTTAGGTCTAGCGGGCTTTCCCCATCCGACGGACCCCAACGTCGCCGTTAGGGCGGTTTCCCTTTAACCATCTCCCGCATTGTCGCCAATTGCGTCGCTAGATCGCCACTCAGTCCGCACTGTAATCCCCGACCGGTCTTCCGGGAAACAGCCTAGGAGTTTTCCTCGAAACACCTTGCCTTTCTCTAGCCTCTTTTGCAAGTTGGATTTCAAGGGTCAAAAACCTTTCTGTCTTGGGCCCAAGACCGAAAGGCCGGTTTCCCCTCTCCCTCCAGCTCACTCAAGGCAGGCTACTCTGCACACAACTTCTGTCGCATGCAGGTTGCTTGCCCAAGCCATAGCCCCTGGCTACAAACTTGGGTGTCCGCGGAGGTAGGGTCCACTCCACATGCCTTTGTGGCTCGCCCCACTCTCCTTAACCCCCAGTATCAGCCCCCAGCTGGGCGCCAGAAGCCAACACCAGGAACTTCATCCTTGTGCCCTTGGCGGATTTTTAGGCCCGCCTTCGAGAAAGCAGGATGTCACTAGGATACTGCGTCACCTGCCGAAAAAATCGTGATTGAATTATAACACACGGTCCGCTCGCCTTCAACGCCAATAAAACTCAAAATTTAGTCGAATTAGACCTTTATCTGGCGTAAAAAAGCAAGGCAACGATAACCCCGATGAATGCCCCGGCAAAAACCTCAATGGGTGTATGACCAATTAATTCCTTCAATAATTGCTCGCGCATCCCTTTTTTCAGATAAAGGTCGCGCAGGATGCGATTTAAAACCTGGGCCTGTTTCCCCGCCGCCTGACGCACCCCAGCCGCGTCATACATGACAACGAGGGCAAAGGCCAGCGTCGCCCCGAAGAGGGCCGAACTCCAGCCTTCTTGCCGGCCGACGGCTAAAGCCAACGCCGTAACGAAAGCCGAATGGGAGCTCGGCATACCGCCCGCGCCCAATAACCGCTCCCAATCAAGCCCCTTCCCTGGTTTATAAGAAGTGAAAACCTTGAGGGTTTGGGCCAACAGCCAGGCCACAAAGGCCGTGGTAAAAACCTTATTTTGCCAAAGTCCGAGGATAAAATCAACCAAGCTCGCAATCCCTTTCCCCAGCAATCATTTTTCCCTCTCCAAAAGGTAGTTGGCCAACCGCTGGAAAAACCAGGCCTGTTCCCCCCACGGGGCTACGGCCGCCACGGCCGCCCCAACTTCGACCCGAGCCGCCTCCTGCGCCCCGGCCAAACCCAGCAAACTCGGAAAGGTCGCTTTCCCGTGGGCGGCGTCCCGACCGGTGCCCTTGCCCGTTTTGACTCCATCCCCCAGAACATCCAGCAGGTCGTCGGTAATCTGAAAGGCCAGGCCCAGGTGGTGCCCGTACTGGGTGAGGGCCTCCAACAGGTCCGGCGGCCCCCCCGCCAGAATGGCCCCCGTTCGCAATGAGGCGACAATGAGGGCACCGGTTTTGGCGGCCTGGAGACGGCGTAATTCCTCCAAAGCGACGGTCTTCCCCTCAGCCTCCAAATCCAGGACCTGCCCGCCAGCCATCCCCAAAGGCCCAGCGGCCCGGGCGATTTCCCCCGTCACCTGCCAACCGCGCTGGGCCAGGGTCGGACCGGCCTGACCATAGTAACTCAAGACTTCAAAGGCCAGGGTGAGAAGGGCATCACCGGCCAAGATGGCGAGAGCTTCACCGTACACACGGTGATTGGTGGGTCGCCCGCGACGAAAATCGTCATTGTCCATGGCCGGCAAATCGTCATGAATGAGGGAATAGGTATGGATCATTTCGATGGCGCAGGCCGCCAACAGGGAGGCCTCAAATGGGCCATCCGCTGCCGATACTCCCGCCTGATCCTGGGCTGAGGCCGGCAACGAGGTCTCAAAAGGTCCACCCACCGCAGCCTTCTCGGGGGGGTTTGCTTTCTTAGCCGAGCTTTGCCGCGTCAGTTCCGCCGCAGCCAAAACCAAAACCGGACGAAGTCTTTTCCCCGGTGCCAGGAGACTGTAGGCCATGGCTTCTTGGAGGCGAGGCGCCGGGAAAGCCGGCTTTTCCTCCGGCAAAGTCAGGGAAAACCATTCCGTTTCGTCAGGAAAACCGGCGCGGCCCACCTGCCACTGGGGGACAGCCCCCGCTAAAAGAGCGGCCAGGGCCTTGTCCACCAGGGCCGCTTTTTCGTTCCAGTATTCCGCAAAGGTCACGGGCGATCTTCCTCTCGGTTGGGGGACCACCGGCTGATGGTGATTTCGCCGTTGGCCCTGGTGGTGATGACCTCGATCCTCTTTTCGGCCTCGTCTAATTTCTGCTGGCAGTGGGCGGCCAGGTTCTGCCCCTCTTCGAAGAGGGCCAAAGCCTCCTCCAGGGGCAGATCCGCCGCTTCCAGGCGTTCCACCACCGTCTCCAACCGCCGGAGGGCTTCTTCAAAGCTCAACCGGCTGATTTCTTCTTTTTTGGTTACGTCAGCCTCCGGTTTGGCAGCCATGACTTCTCCCTTTCTCCTTCAGGGGCATACTCTCTTCCCTGCAGTCACATCAAGTTTGCCCGATGGTCTGGTTCTGGTATTTTACCCGCAGTCAGATACGGTTGCACCAGATTCAGCCCAACGCCGGTTCCCGGCCCGCCGATTCCTGGCCGGTGTCTTCAGCCGCTGCGACCTTTTGCACAGCCGCCGCCAGCCGTCCCCGCGCCAGAAGGATTTCCACCGGATCGCCTGGGGCTACCTGCCGGCTTTCCCGCAGCACCACCCCATCGGGCCGGCGGACAATGCTGTAGCCCCGTTCCAGGATCGCCCGCGGATTCAGGGCCTTCAGTCGCCCGAGTAAGGCCGCCACCTCACCCCGGCGGCCCTGGAGCCGCCAGTGCCAGTGGCGGAGGAGGGCTTCGCCCAGTTGATCAAGCCGCTGACGCCTCTCCCGGACCAGGCTGGCCGGAACGGCGAAGACCCGCCGGCCCTGGAGCCGATTAAGTTGAAGGCGGTTCTCCTTGACCCTTTGCCGGACGGCCCGCCCCAGGCGCTGCCGCAACCCATCAATTTGACCCAGCAGGAGGGCTTTTTCCGGGACGACCCGGGCCACGGCCTCCGAGGGAGTGGCCGCCCGAGCGTCGGCCACCAGATCCGCCACCGTCCAGTCACTCTCGTGCCCCACCGCCGAGACCACGGGCACGGGGCAGGCATAAATGGCGCGGGCCAGTCCCTCATCGTTGAAGGCGGCCAGGTCTTCGGCCGATCCGCCCCCGCGGCCGAGGATGATGACATCCACCCCCGCTTCCTGCAAAAGGCGCAGGGCCAAAATCATGGAACCCGGTGCTTCCTCCCCCTGAACCTGCGCCGGCGCAATGAGGAGCTGCAGGTTGGGGAAACGTCGTCCGGCGATTACCAGCATATCCCGGATGGCCGCGCCGGTAATGGAAGTCACGATTCCCACCCTTTTGGGCAAAAGAGGAAGCGGTCGCTTCCTGGCCTCAGCGAACAATCCTTCGGCCTCCAGACGCCGCTTGAGCTCCTGCAGCGCCAGGTGCTGATCGCCCGCCCCGTCTTCCCGCAACCGGTTGACATAAAGCTGGTAGACGCCATCCCGTTCAAAAACGCCGATGTCGCCGGCGGCGATGACCTTCTGGCCATCGCGCGGAACAAAAGACAGATAATAGGTCTGCCGCGCAAACATGACGCAGCGCAGGCTAGCCCCCTCATCCTTTAAGGTAAAATAAAGGTGGCCCGAGCTATGACGCTTAAAATTAGAAATCTCCCCTCGCACCTGAAGGGAGCGAAAAAGGGGGCCGCCTTCGAGGACTTCCTTTATGGTTCTGGTAAGTTCTTTTACCGTTAGAATTCTTTGTGTCTCCATATCATTGTTATTATAACACCTGCGTGTTATAATTCGCTAGAGGCGCTTTGACAAGCTTCACCAATTGTCTCGCCAAAGCCATTGTGAAGTAAGGGTCAATCTTCGGAAGGAGGGATATTTTTGGCACAAGTCCTTGATGGCAAGGCGATTGCCAACACCTTAAAAGCGGAATTGACCGAAAGGGTTAGGGCCCTCCAGGCAAGGGGAATCACCCCCGGACTGGCTGTGGTCATGGTGGGCTCCGATGAAGCCTCCGCCGTCTACCTCTCGCGGAAAAAGAAGACCGGCGAAGGCATTGGGCTGCGCGTCGACACCCATCTTTTGCCCGCCGAAAGCACCACCGGACAGGTCATCGACCTGATCAAAAAACTCAACGCGGATCCGGCCATTCACGGCATCCTGGTGGAACAGCCCCTGCCCAAAGGGTTGGATAAAGACGCCATTATCGACTCTATCGATCCACAAAAAGACGTCGACGGGTCCAGTCTGGCCAATTTGGGAAACCTTTTTTTAGGCCGTCCCGGCTTTGTCCCCTGCACCCCGCAAAGCGTGATGACCATACTGGAAAGATACAACATACCCCTGGCCGGAAAACATGCGGTCGTCGTGGGCCGGAGTACGGTGGTCGGTAAACCCCTGAGCATGCTCCTTCTGGCTCAAAACGCCACCGTCACCATTTGCCACAGCAAAACCAGGGATCTGCCGGCCATCACTAAGCAGGCCGATATTCTGGTGGCCGCCGTCGGGGTCCCCAAGATGATCACCGCCGACATGGTGCGGGAAGGAGCCATCGTCCTGGATGTGGGAATAAACGTGGTGGACGGCAAAACCGTCGGCGACGTCGATTACGAGGCCGTTGCGCCCAAGGCTGCCGCCATCACCCCGGTCCCGGGCGGTGTTGGCAGCGTCACCACCATGATCGTTTTGCAACACGTGGTGGAAAGCGCCGAGAGAAGATAATCCGCACCAGGAGCCCCGCCAGGAGCTCAAACGAATCTTTCCTTTCGAGCGCCGGGCGTGTTTTGAAGTCGCCTGGCGCGGGCGGGCGCTGGCTTATCTTCTTGTCTACCAACAGGCACTTATGCCGATAAGTATCTTTCCCAGGAGGCGTGAAGTATGTATCCAGAAAGCCCCTTGGCCAAGTTTATCGAGGATTTGGGTTCTCGCTCCCCCGCTCCCGGAGGCGGCGGTGCTGCCGCTTTAGCCGGTGCCCTCGGGGCGGCTTTAACCAGTATGGTCTGCCATCTCACCATCGGGAATAATAAATACGCCGAACACGAGGCGGAAGTGAAAGAGATCCTGGCCTCCGCTCAAGAAAAACTGCAACGCCTGCAGGCCGGTATCGATGAGGACGTCGCCGCCTTTAACCCCGTCGCCGCCGCCTATGCCCTGCCCAAGGGAACAGAAGAGGAAAAGAAGGCCCGCTCAGCGGCCATTCAAGCCGCCCTGCAACAGGCGGCCAAAGTTCCTTTGGCGGTGGCCCGCCTGGCCCTGGACGTGCTGGAACTGGACGAGCGTCTTTTCCCCATCTCCAATGTCAATGTTGTCTCCGACATCGGCGTCAGCGTCCTCCTGGCCCACGCCGCTCTCGAGGGGGCAGCCCTCAACGTGGAGGTCAACTTAGCCTCGATCAAAGACGAGGCCTTTAATGAGGATTTTCGCCGCCAATTGGAGCCTTTGCGGGTCCGTGGCCTGGAAATCAAAAAAAGATTGCTGGAACAGGTGGAAAAGAAGATCAAGGGAGAATAGCCCCGCCAGACACGCAAAATCGCGCCATGACGGTCAGGTCATCCCAAAAGCACCAGCGCGAAAAGGAGTCTGAACCTGTCCCCAGCCCTTTTGAGCTGGCCCAGGAAAAAGCGATGCGGGGTCGATATGTGGTAGAGCCGCCGAGGACAACAGCAATCGCGCAAGACAGTTACTACGGCCGACCTCTATGGTAATATGTGGTTTGGGCTGTGGAGAAATCCGCAGGAGTACCGGGCCACAAAGACGCGGTCGGGGGAGGCGGAGTGAGGTTCCGCCACCCCTGACCTTTTTTTGATGCACTTACTCCGGCGGTAGTTTTTGGGACACCCAGCGCATTAGAGGTACGCCGCCGACGATGAGAAGACTCTCAGAGACCAAAAGACTGAAAAAAACGGGCCAGAAGGGCAGGTGGAGAACTACCGTCAGCATGAGGGCCACGGCCAGGGCAATCCAGCCGGCCAAAAAGCTGGCCCCCACGTAGGCATTGCTAATTTGACCCAGCCACCAGGCCAAATATCCTCCGACCAGATTCATCGCCGGCATCCAGAGGAGCTCCCAGGCGCCAGCATAAGGACTGGCCAGATTGACCAAGGCGACACCCAGGGGCAAGGACCAGACGAGGTGACGCCGGTAGAGAACCAGAGGTTTGACGATTTCTGCTACCCGAAACTGCAGGACGGCAAAGGATACCGGGGCAAAAATATACCCCAGTGCCGTATATGCGGCGGCCACCAGAGCCACCTCAGCCAGCTTCCGGGGTTGAAACTTCGGCATGATTGAATCATCTCCTTGTTTTTTTACCGGGGTTGCTGCGACCCGGGGCTTTTTACCAGCCGCTCCCTATGATCGATCTTTTCTCAACTGATGCCACTGCCATGTGGGGCAAGTGGTATCCGGGCATAAAGGACGGCGATGGTGTACTCGGCGTGGGCGTTCCGGCGCAGGGTTTTAAGGAAATCCTCATTTACCCTGCAGGTACTCGTGAATGGCTGCGGCCGCCTTTTTCCCTGCGCCCATAGCCAAGATCACCGTGGCCGCTCCGGTGACGGCGTCACCGCCAGCGTAGACCCCCTCCCGCGAAGTCTTGCCGGTGGCTTCTTCGACGATAAGGCCGCCCCAATCGTGGGTCTTCAGCCCGGGCGTCGTTTTGGAAACGAGGGGGTTGGGGCTGGTACCGAGGGCCATAATGACGGTATCGACCTCGATGATGAATTCCGAACCCTTGACCGGAACGGGACGGCGCCGGCCGGAGGCATCTGGCTCTCCCAGTTCCATTCTGGTGCATTCCAGACCGGTGACCCACCCCGACTCGTTCCCCAGGATCCGCACCGGGTTGGTCAGGGTCTTAAAGATGATACCTTCCTCTTTGGCGTGCTCCACCTCTTCCTTCCGGGCCGGCATCTCAGCCTCCGAACGGCGGTAGACGATGTAGACCTCTTTGACGTTGGGCAGACGCCGCGCCGAGCGGGCGGCGTCCATGGCCACATTACCGGCACCGATGACGGCCACCCGTGCCCCCACCTTCACCGGGGTGTCGTACTCGGGGAAAAGATAGGCCTTCATCAAATTGATCCTGGTCAAAAACTCATTGGCGGAGAAAACGCCGTTGAGGTTCTCGCCAGGGATGCCCATAAACTTGGGCAAGCCGGCCCCGGTCCCCAAAAAGACGGCCTGGTAGCCCATCTCCAGGATCTCGTCAACGGTAATCGTCTTGCCCACCACGACATCGGTCTGGAAATCGACGCCCAAGGCCTTGAGCATTTCCACTTCGTCCCGGACGATCTTTTTCGGAAGACGGAACTCGGGGATTCCATAAATGAGCACTCCGCCAAGATCATGGAGGGCTTCAAAGACGGTGACCTGGTAACCCCAGCGGATCAGATCGCCGGCAGCAGCCAGTCCCGCCGGCCCCGAGCCGACGATGGCCACTTTCTTTCCGTTGGGCACCGGCTTTTCTTGGACCGTCAATCCCTTGGCCAAGGCCCGGTCGGCGACATAGCGCTCCAGCCGGCCAATGGCAATGGGTCGTCCAGCTTTATTCAAGACGCAACTGTTTTCGCACTGCTCCTCCTGCGGACAGACCCGCCCGCAAATCGCCGGCAAGCTGTTGGTCTCCTTAATCTTATTGATGGCCCCATCAAAGTCTCTTTTCCGGATCAAACCAATGAAATCCTTGATCTGCACGCCCACAGGGCAACCCTTCTGGCAGACGGGGTCCTTACACTGCAGGCACCGGGAGGCCTCCTCGATGGCCATTTCCTCGGTATAACCCAGGGCCACCTCCGAGAAATTCTTGATCCTGGTCTCCGGGTCCTGGGCTGGCATCTCCACCCTGGTCTTCACGGCCATGATCAGTGCACCTCCCGCTGGGCATATTCGTTGGCTACCCTTTGCTCTTCCGCATAAAGTTTACCCCGCCGGAGCGCCTCGTCGAAATCGACCAGATGCCCATCAAAGACCGGCCCATCGACGCAGGCGAAGCGGACCTGACCGCCCACCGTGATCCGGCAGGCTCCGCACATCCCCGTCCCATCCACCATGATGGGGTCCACGCTTACCCAGGTCTTAATCTTATGGGGCCGTGTCACCTCGGCTACGGCTCGCATCATGATCATGGGGCCGATGGCGATGACCTCATCGATCTTCCGGCCACTGGCGATGAGCTGTTTTAAGACATCGGTGACCAGCCCGTGGTGCCCTTTGGACCCGTCGTCGGTGGCGACCAGGAGTTCGCGGGAAACCTGGCGCAGTTCCTCTTCAAAAATGAGCAGGTCCTTCGTCCGCGCCCCGATGATGGAGATGACCTCCACCCCGCGGGCGTGCAAGGCTTTGGCTTTCGGGTAAATGGGAGCAACGCCAAAGCCGCCTCCGACGCAGACCACTGTTCCCTCCTGCGCCAGCTCCGCCGGCACCCCCAGTGGCCCCACAAAATCGAGGATGGAATCCCCGGCGGTGAGCCGCCCCAGGTCCCGGCTGGTCTTTCCGACCTCCTGCACCACAATGGTGACCGTGCCGCGGTCCCGGTCATAATCAGCGATGGTCAAGGGAATGCGTTCCCCCCGCTGGCTCAAACGGACAATGACAAACTGTCCGGGTTGAGCTTTTTTGGCCACCAGCGGCGCCTCGACCACGAATAGTTTGGTGATCGGGGTCAAATCACGTCGCTCTAAAATCTTAAACACCTCAAGACCTCCGTTTCCTCTAAGATTAACTCCCAGCTCCCCCAGTCAGGCTGGTAAAGCTTTCACATTTTCTCGGGCACCCAATCCCGCCCTGTGGTCAACACCGTGCGCCGGCGTTTGCGTGCCTTCTTCGCGCCGTTCTACGGGATAGCAGTGATCAGTTACCTTAATCAGGATAGACCCGGGCCGGTTTCCTAAGCCTTACCGAGCTCGCGGGCCGCCCGGTCTAAGATACCGTTCACAAAACGCGCCCCTTCGTCAGAACTGAATTTTTTGGCCAGCTCGACGGCCTCATTGATGGTAACGGCGGCTGGCACGTCGGGCAGGTGATGCAACTCATAAAGACCCAGGCGCAAGATGTTGCGGTCAATCCGGCTCATCCGGCCCAGGCGCCACGAAAGGGAATAACTTTTTATGAGGCGGTCGATCTCCTTTTTTTCTCTGACGACGCCCTCAACTAAGGTCCGGGCAAACTCCAGGGATTTTTCCTCTACCCTTTCCTCCGTCGCGGTCAGAGCCGCCGTCAGGGCGCGAAAAGGTTCTTCATGGGTGAGATCAATCTGAAAAAGGGCCTGCAGGGCCAACTCCCGGCCCCTTCGTCGCAACAAAAATTACTCATCCTTTCTTCCGGAGCGTCTTCTCAAGGGCGGTGCCAGGGTGAGGAGTAACGCTCGATGATTTCGAGCAAACCCTCTTTGTTCTCGTCGAAACGCTTACCAATATAATACCCCAGCCAGCTTGAGAAGACGATGAACAGGGTGATGAGAAGTCCATACTTGATGACCAAAAGACTCAGGACAAACCCCAGGAGGGCGCCGACGGTCTTTCCCCGGTGCCGAGTCAGCAAGCCGTTCACGATCTCCTGCCACATCTTTAACCCTCCCCAGAAAGATACCTGGCCTTCTCCCCCTTATTCGACCCGGCTTCTTTTCACCTCATTGGTGATGTTCTCTACGGCGATGCGGACCTCGGTCACCCCGATACCCACCACATTGCGGACGTAATTCTTCACCGTCGTCTGGATCTGATCCGACACCTCCGGAATGCTTATATCCGGACTGACGGTAATCCGAAGGGAAGCGGCAATGCCCGCCGGTTGGTTGGACACCCCGGCGCGGACGTCCCTGACCCCTGGGACCTGGCGGGCCACCTTGCGCACCAGGTTTTCGATGGCCTCCAGGGCAATCCGCACTTCACCCAAGGGCGTCTCCTGAATGACGGTTTGTCCAGCGTAACGGCGCCGAAAACCCAAATAGATGAGGCGGAGGCTCACCAGCAAAAGCGCCGCCCCCACCAGCCCCACCAGGAGGCGTCCCTGTGCCCTGGTCAAAGCCTCATTGAGCCAGAGTAGAGGGCCTGTCCACCCCAGGGCGAGCAAAATGATCAGGGATGACAAAAAGGCCAACGCAAAATTATAGAGGATGAGTATGACCCGGTCCAGCATCCCCATTCTTCCCATGCCCCCTCAATTTTTTCTTTATTAAATCTCTCTACGGACGAACCAGAAAAGGCCGCTTCTCCTCTGTAAATTCTTACCTCACCCGGACTTCATCTTCGCGGCCTTCCGTGCGGAAGGCCACCCCCTGAACATGGATGTTGACCTCGACGACGCTCAACCCGGTCATGCTCTCGATGGCTTTCTTCACGTTTTCCTGGACGCGCTGGGCAACTTCTGGAATCCGCACGCCGTACTCAACAACAATAAAGAGATCGGCCGCCGCTTCCTTTTCGCCGACCTCCACGCGCACACCCTTAGAAAGGTTCTTCTTACCCAAGATCTCGGTGATATCGCCCACGATGCCACCGCTCATCCCCACCACGCCCTCAACTTCGGTGGCGGCGATGCCGGCGATGACGGCAACCACTTCTTCGGATATCCTGACAGAGCCAACCTCTTCCTCGCTGGGTTTCTCCAGGGCCTGGTCCATGGACCATCGCCTCCTATAGTCGGTTCTGTCCTGCCACTCTAATTATTATATCTTACCAGCGGTCCTTATTACAATAATGGGGGCTGTTCCCCCCTTTTTTATTCTAGTCAGCCTTCTCCGGCGACTGCCCGCTGAACTCCTTCAGGATGTGGTTTTCCAAAAAGTTGATGTCATAGGTTCCCTTTTGAAAGAGGGGATGGGCTAAGATTTTCAAGTGAACGGGAATGGTCGTCTTGATCCCTTCCACCCGGAACTCCCGCAGCGCCCTCTCCATTCGAGCGATGGCCGCCGGGCGGTTCTCAGCCAGGACGATGAGCTTGGCAAACATGGAATCATAAAAGGGGGTAATCTCGCATCCAGCAAAGGCGCTGGAATCAAGGCGTACCCCCGGCCCGCCGGGTACCTCGTAGACCTCAATGCGCCCGGGCGACGGCAAAAGCTCGCGTTCGGGGTCCTCGGCGTTTATCCGGCACTCCATGGCCCAGCCCCGGTTCCGAATGTCGCTTTGGCGATATCCCAGGGGCTCCCCCGCGGCAATGCGGATTTGCTCTTTAACCAGGTCAATGCCGGTGACCATCTCGGTAATGGTGTGCTCCACCTGAATCCGCGCGTTCATCTCCATGAAATAGAAGTTCCGGTCCCCATCCAGGAGAAATTCTACCGTGCCCGCATTGGTGTAGCCCACAGCCTGGGCCGCCTTGAGGGCAGCTTCGCTCATCCGACGCCGCAGTTCAGCGTTTAAGGCCATGGAAGGGGTTTCTTCCAGGATCTTCTGGCGACGCCGCTGCACCGACGATTCCCTTTCTCCTAAGTGCACCATGGTCCCCTTCTCGTCGGCCAGAATCTGGATTTCAATATGGCGCGGATTCTCGATGAATTTTTCGATGTAGACGTCGTCGTTGCCAAAGGCGACAGCAGCCTCGCGCCTGACCCGCGGGAAAACCGCCAGGAGCTCCTCTTTATCGCGCGCCAGCCGGATACCCTTACCCCCGCCACCGGCAGCCGCTTTGATGACCACCGGGAAACCGACGGCGTTGGCCACCTCCAGGGCAGCGTCCTCGTTTTTCACCGTTCCGTCAGATCCTGGCACCACCGGTACACCGGCCTTGAGCATGGTCTCCCGGGCCACAGATTTGATACCAATCCGCCGCATGGCCTCACCCTCAGGTCCGATGAACTTGATCCCCCAGATCTTGCACACGTCGGCAAAGGTGGGATTTTCGGAGAGAAAACCATAGCCCGGGTGGATGGCATCGGCCCCCGTCTCAGTGGCCGCCGTGATAATCTTCCGGACGTTGCTATAGGTCTCTTGGGCCGTAATCCCGCCCAGAGCATAACTCTCATCCGCATAGCGGACGTGTAGTGAATCCCGGTCCAGGTCGGAGTAAATGGCCACGGTTTTAATCCCCATCTCCCGGGCCGCCCGAATGATTCGGACCGCTATTTCACCACGGTTGGCAACCAGGATCTTCTTGAACACGGTCTCACCTTCCTCACCTCAAGTCAGGTTGAAGCCATTATAACATACGACCTTCTCGGTGTGGCAAGAATGGGTTGAGCACGATTACGTTACCGTATTGCTCACGTGAATTTAAATCTTCTGACCAAAGTACAGTGCAATTAAGAGCCTGCGCGCTTCGTAAGATCATGGCATCCCAGAAGGAGACCTTGTATCGCGCTTGAATCTCAAAAGCCTTTAAGACGTCGGCAGGTCGAGGAGAGTGTACCAGCCAATGCGCGAGGTCTTTGATAATCGACGCAGCTGTTTCTGAGGGAACCGGCCGGGGAACTTTGGTGGTGATTGTAACATAAAATTCCTGAAGTACCTGGATGCTAATGCAGCCATTCCCGCTGTCCCACAAGGAAGCAATCAGCGCTTTAGCCTTCTCGTGTTTCAGGCCGGCTGAAATATCGTGGGCATACACCAGTACATTGGTATCAACAAACTGCTTTTCAAGGTTAGCGCGCATGCAGATCGCTCCTGCCCCAGTTTATGGTTCCTTTCGTCCCAAGATCCGTTGTGGCCAACAAACGGAGGTGATGTTCTCTGGCCTCTTGGTACTCATAATTCTTTTTAACAGCATCCTGTAATAAACCAGTCAAAAAACCGGACAACGAGACCCCCTCCTCAACGGCCAAGTGCTTAATTTGACGCAACAGGTCTTTGGGTAACGACAGGGTAATGTTTTGTCTTTCCATTGCGAATCACCTCACCGAATCAAGTGTATCACGTTTTCGCGTGATAAACAAGCGGCCAACCACAAATTCGCAACCCACTACCCTCCAACCAAGTCCTTCAGTGCGTCCCCCAAGCTGGGGTAGCGGAACCGGTACCCCGCGGTCACCAGGCGTGCAGGGATTACACGCTGGCCGGTGAGTAGCATTTCGGCCATTTCTCCAAGCCCAGCTCTAAGGATTACCCCTGGCACGCGGAGCCAGGAGGGCCGTTTCAGGACTTGGCCGAGAGCGGCGGCGAAATCCTCCTGGCGAACCGGGTGAGGCGCAGTTACGTTTATTGGGCCCTGTAGCGTGGGTTGTTCCAGGGCAAAACGGATGATCTCCAACGTGTCGTCCAGGTGAACCCAAGAAAGCCACTGCTTGCCGCTCCCCAATGGTCCGCCCAAGTAGCAGCGGAAAGGAAGAACCATGCGCGATAGGCTTCCTCCTTCCCGGGACAAGACGATCCCGGTACGCAAAGTTACGACCCGCATGCCGAGCTGGGTGGCTTTATAAGCTTCCTCTTCCCAAGCCTGGCAGACCCTGGCCAAGAAGTCAGTGCCGGGCGGGGCCGTTTCTGTCAGTTCTTCGTTACCATGAGGTCCGTAGTAGCCGACGGCTGAGCCGCTGATCAGTACCTCGGGGCGGTTTGAAAGGCCGCGAACAGCTTCTACCAGCGCTCTAGTAGTATCTACCCGGCTGGAAAGGATAGCCTCCTTTCGGGAGACGGTCCAGCGCCCAGCGCCTATATTCTCGCCCGCCAGGTTAATCAGCGCGCCCACGCCATCAAGCGCTTTTAGGGGGAGACGTTCCCGTCCCGGCTGCCACTGAACCACTTCTATGCCCGGACCCAACCTGGTTCTTGCAGCGACAGCACTGCGCGAGACCACCAGCGGTTCATGGCCCGCCTGTCTGAGCTGGTGGCATAATGGGCGCCCCAGGAGCCCAGTTCCGCCGGTGATTAGGATTTTCATGGGAGAAAAAAGTCCTCCTCTTTTTCGAGATGTGTCGCCCTGCCATCATCAGGAGTGAGGGAGAGTCCCCGCCGGCGCGCCACCCATTATAGCTGATCGGCGTCATGAGCAGGGTCATAGCTTGATAAAGGCGTTGGGCTCTCCCGCTTCTACCCGGGGTTTCCCCAGTGGCCATACCTCTATAATTTTGACCCGCTTTGGTAAAATCCTTCTAACACAAAGAAAAAACCCTGCTGACGCAGGTTGATCCACAGGTTTATTCAGGCAAATCTGGCCGCTGAATCCACGGCCGCCACCCCTATGGCGGTCGATTCACCGAGGAGACAACAGAGCCATCAACATCCGCTTCGTCTTTGGCAGGTCCTCCCACGTTCCAGTTTGCGCCGCTGTCAAAGCCCTGGCTCCCGGCTGCTTGAAAAGAAACATCCTCGCTCGGTCAACCGGCGACAAGCAGGCTGCTCCGATTGCGGCCTCGCGATAGGTTAGGTGCAAAAGGCACTCTTTCGACGGGTTAACTGCAAAAGCCTGTCTTTGGATAGGTTACGTTTCGCGCCAGAGGCTCCCCTTCACCTGGGCTTGGGCAGAATGGTGATATTCTCTAGGCGGATCCCGCTGACGCGGGCCACGATGTCGGCGATCTTGGCCACTTCGGTCTTATTCAGGTCCCCCGCCTTAACCAGGACAGTAGCCGCCGACGCCCCCAGGTAAACCAGGGCATCTTCGAAGCCGCGAGCTCGAATGAGATTCTCCATTTCCAGCTCCTTACCCATATCTTCAGTTATTTTCAAGAGACGAGCATAGGCCTCCTTCTTGGTGGCGGCGTCTACCCCGGGATTGTTGGTCAACTCTTTAAGCAGCTCTACCTGCTGCGCCCGGGTCCGCTCCCTTTCCAGACGGCTATCAATGTAGTAGTCGCGCCCGCTGGCCGACTGCTCATTGGCCGGGGCCGCCTTCTCTTTACCCGCCAGCGGCCCAGCCGGAGCCGTTCCCACGGCTCCATCGCGGGCCGTCGGTTCCGGAGCACGACCGCCACCCAAACCCCGTCCCAATACATACCAGGCCAGCAAGAAGACCAAAATTACGAAAAGGACGAACTTGCCAAGGTCTTTGCGTCGGACGGTGACCAATTCCTTCACCTCCCTTTGGTGATGTAGATGCGGTGACTGGGCAGGCCGAGGATGGTACCCACGGCACGCACGAGTTCGGCCCGGACCCGCGAGTCATCGGCCCCCTGGGCTACCACCAGGACACCGGTGATGGCCCCCCGGATCTCCTGTGTCACCACGGCCCGGTCCCCTCCCGTCGAACGGGACATCACCGGTTGCAGGCCGCGGTTTTCTTCCACCGTAACCCGGCTCCCGCCGGTGGCCTCCTTTTCCTCTACCCGCCGGCTGTTCACGGTTTCGTTGCGCGCGAAAACCTGATCCCGGCCGGAATTGAAATAGATCTTGACTTTCACCCTCCCTGCCCCGACCACTTCGGAAAGGATTTTTTCCAGCTCGGCCTCCAAAACCTGTTCCTCACCCAAAATCGGGTCTTGGGCCAGGAGGGCCGTTCCCTGTACCGGGGTAGCCGAAGGTCGGGCATCGAGTTTGGCGGGGGCTGGCGTGAGAAAACTCCCGATGACCAGCAGGGCTATCCCAACTAACCCCAGCAAAAGCAACGAAAATGGAATCTTGATCCCCCAGGGCTTGATCTCCCATGACCACCGGGAACCGCTTTTCAAAGACATCCCTCCCCGATCTCGCTATTTTCTTTGCGATCATTTTTTTCGCAATAAGTCTCCTTCGTTTTTCTTGCGATAAAAGAAAGAGTGAAGAAAGCCGAGATTAAACGGTTCTCTTTGCGCTGAAGACCCTCTTTTAGCTCAAAAGCAACTTATCTCAGCAGCAACTTAACCGGGTGGCAAGTCAGTCCGGCAGCAAGCGAAAAACCACCTTTTCCGGGGCAATCCCGAGCCGGCCGGCAACGCGGGCGATGATCCTTTTTTTGGTCTCCTCGGTTATTTCGGAAGAGGCGCTCCTGTTGCCAGAAGAGGTGCCCCCCTTCCCGGAAGACGTAACCCCCTTCTCGGAAGAGGTTGCTCTGTTTCCGGAAGAAGGTGCCCCTTTTACGGGTAGCGTTGCCCCGACGGTTTGGGAAGTCCCGGGGCCGGCCTGGCCCACGGTAATCTCCACCTCTCTTAAAAGCTCCGAACCGTTCCCTTCCTCCCGGCGGACGTGGACCGTCACCGGGCGGTTTTTGATCTCCTCCTGTACCAGCCGGACCAGATCTTGTTCTAAAGAACGTTGAAAAACGTTCCAAACCTGGCTCTCGAATAAGGTTTCCAGGGCCCTAACCCGTTCCGGGCTGGGCGGTGGTCCAGCGGACCAATCCACTTTTATTTCCGACCAGGCTACTTCCTGCCCCAACCAACGACTCAGGGGACTCAGCACCGCCAGGAGCAGCACTAATCCCAGGATCAGACGAAAGTAGCCCTTCAGCTTGGCCGTCGGGACTAAAAGCCCGGCCACGCTGGCAAACAGTAAAAGAAAGGCGATTTGCCGGATCCACTCGCTTAAAAAAGCCATGGCCCTTCTCCCAGGAGCTGGGCCGAGAGCCTCAGCCCGCCCGCACCAAACCCGTGAAAATGCTCAGGCCAATGAAAAACATTACTCCAACCGTTAGGGCCGCTCCGGCCACAAAGACCAGGTTATCGGCGATAGCCGCCAAAAGGCGGCTGATCTTTTCCCCGCCCAGGGGCTGGGCCAGCGCCGCCGCCAGCCGGTAGATGATGATAATCGACAGGATCTTGAGCAAAGGCAGGCTGAGGATCACGATAATCCCCAGATTGCCCAACGCACCCAAGGCATTGCGTAAAACCAAGGAGGAGCTAAAAACAACTTCCACGGCATCCGAAAGCATCTTCCCGATCCCAGGAATCATGGCGGCACTGAGAAACTTGGCCGTACGGATGGTCAAAGAGTCGGCCACCAGAGCCCCGGCGCGCTGGATGCTGACCACGGCCAGAAAAAGGGTCAACCCCAGACCGAGGGCCAGCCCGCTACCAAAGCGTAAAAGTCCAGATATTCCTGAAACCTTCAGGTCTTCAGAAAGGCTCCCCAGGATGTCCAAAACGGCGGCCAAAAGGAGGGCCGGCAGGATGAAGTTCTTAACCAGGAGGCTCACGGCATTGATGACCATGACCATGGTTGGGTGCATGAGTCCCGCCGCCACCGGCGTCCCTGATCCCGCCAAGAGGGTGATCAAGGGGGGCAGGAGGGCCCAGAGAAAGGTGACCAGCCGATCGATGGTTTCCCGCACCAGGTCGGTGGCCAGGCGAAAACTGCCCAGGGCTAAAACTCCCAGTACCATCAGGCAGACGGCATAGGCCATGGTACTGACGGTCTTTCCTTCAAAGCCGCTCTGCAGGTGATCCAGGAGGGCGCAAAAGACGGCCAGGATGACCAGTTTCCCCAAAAGGTGGGCACTGGCCAGGACCTCATGAAAGAGGTAACGGTAAAGCCCGTTGAAAAACTCCTGGAAATTGTAGATGAGTCCCCCCTGGCGAAACGCATTCAGGATCCCGTTCAGGGAGACCTCCGGCAGGTAACCGGACAGGTCACGGTTCAGCTCATCGAGCAAGCGCCCGACCTCCGTCAAATCCAGGCTTTGGGCCTGCTGATCCAAAAGATCATCGGCCGCCAGGCTGAGACCAGACCCCAAGGTCAAAATGAGCCCCAAGACGATGGCTCCCCAGAGCGCCCTCTTCCTCATGACGCTTTCCTCCCTCAGGGCATGAGCCGGACGACCATGTCCAGGATGGCCCTGATTACCGGAGTGGCTAAGAAGATGATGATGACCTTCCCCGCCAATTCGATCTTCGCGGCAATGGCCCCCTCGTTGGCATCACGCGCCACTTGGGCCGAAAACTCCGTCAAGTAGGCAATGCCGATGACCTTGAGGACCGTCTCCAGAAAAACCGCGCCGATCCCGGCCCGGTCGGCCAAATCCTCCAAAAGCGACAACACGGCCTGGATCTTGTCGACGACGAGGAGAAAGATCAAAATGCCAGCCACCAGCGTTCCCAAGAGGGCGAATTCGCCGCGGTACTGTCGTAAGACCAGAAGCAAAAAGACGGCTACCAAACCGATACCTAAAACCTTGATGATTTCCACCGGTTTTGCCACCTCAATAGAGATTGAACATCGTCCGCACCGTCTCGAAAAATCCGGCCAAAAGCTGGATGACCAAAAGGAGGACGATGACCACCCCAGCCAGGGTTACCAGCTGACCTTGCTCTTCTTTGCCCGCCTGCTTCAAGACGGTATGCAAAATGGACACGATGATTCCGATACCCGCGATTTTAAAGAGTATATCGATCCCGTTCATGAAAGAACCTCCCGCCAAGAGCGGCTCGGCCCGCGCCTCTGGTGTTCATACCAATATCGCCCAGACCTGGAAACCTCGCTCACACCGCGTGAATCTTAACGCAGCCAACCTTGGTCCATAGAACTGATCACAGGAGGAGGAGGATAACGGCCAGCCCACCTACGAAACCCAGGTACCGCCACAGGCGGACGTATTTTTTCTCGCCTTCCAAAGAAGCCAGCTCCTCCTGCCAAAGCCTGGCCAGCGCCTGTTCCAGATACTTCTTCTGTCCTTCCCGGTCCAGCCCGCCCAGCCGGTTCCCCAAATCCAGGATGATCTGCAAATCTCTCGCCTGGAGGGCCAACTCTCCCGCTGCCTCCCGGATGGCCATCGTCCAGGCCTCAGCCACCGTCAGTCGCTGCCCTTCCGCCAGGAGCTGCCCCGCTCGGCTGAAGAACTGCCCGACCGGTCCCCCGGTCAAGGCCCCCACGCGGAGCAGGGCTTCCGGGAGCGGGGTGAGAGTATAGGCGATCTCACTTTCCAGGGTCTTCAAGGCCACCTGCAGCTGACCTAATTCCGCCGTCCGGCGAACGTACCGGGCCGCCATCTGGAAACCCAAGCTGGTAGAGACAAAAAGGATGATGAGGCTTCCCCCCACTTTGATCATTTCGGCTCACCCCCGACTCCATTTGGGCCGGCCATATTTCTCCCCCACCCCCGGCGTCCGCCGAAAGGAGCCAGGGGTCGGCCGTTTTCGTCCAGGACGGCTTCCAAAGTACCTGGACCCAGACGGCGGCTGAGGATGATGTACCTTTGGAAAACCCCCGCCGCCAGTAGCTCCCGAAACATGGGGCGGCGGCGCAGATCGTCCAGGTCTTTACCGTGGGCCGTAGCCAAAAGGGCAACCCCCGCGTTGATGGCCTCGGCAATGGCCGCCACATCGTTGGGACGACCGATCTCGTCCACTACAATCACCGCCGGCGACATGGAGCGCAAAAGCAACATGATTCCTTCGGCCTTCGGACAACCGTCCAAAACGTCGGTCCTCAGCCCTACATCGCGTTGCGGGACCCCCTGGTAACAGGCCGCCAGCTCCGAACGCTCGTCGACCAAGCCAACCTTCACCCCGCGCCATCCGGCCTGGACCAGCCCTGAAGACAACAGGCGAGCCAGATCGCGCAGTAGAGTAGTCTTGCCGGCCTGCGGCGGGGAGATGATGAGTCCACTCCGGACCTGACGCTGGGCGTCCCCGACGTCCTCCAGAAGATAGGGAAGAACGGGTTCGCCCACCCCCGGCAGCTCCCGGACAAGGCGCAGGTTCAGTCCCCCCGGGTGACGCAGGGTTTTGATCTTACCCCCTTCGACCGCCACCTGTCCCACCAGACCAAGCCGGTGTCCGCCGGCGATGGTGAGAAAGCCGTTCCGAATCTCCTCCTCGTAGGCGTATAGGGAAGAGTTTCCGGCCTGTTGCAAAGTAAACAGGATTTCCTTTTCCTCCACCACCAATGGTTTCCCGGCTTCGCTCAGGACGAGATCATCGCTTCCGAAGTGGATCATGGCCGGGCGTCCGCGGCGCAGACGGATCTCCTCTATCTTGTCCTGCAGATCTGCCGGTAAGGCCAAAAGAGCCCGCCCGATCCTTTCGGGCAGATAAGGAAGCACGGAAGCTAAAATCCCAGAGGCAGAGGCAAAAGAAAAAACCGCCATCACTTCCACCCCGCATTGAAATAGATATTAACCGGGTTCATGAATTATGACACCTTTTCCCGGAAGGAGTTTAGGTGGCAAAGAGCAGGCGCCGAGCAGGCGACGGAAAAAAGAGGGAGCGTCGACCAGGCCGGCGGAAACAAGAGCGGGTACCGACTAGGCTGGCAAAAACAAGAACACCCCGTCTTCGGGTTATCCCGAAGCGGGGCGTTTGTCAAAGAATGACCGGCGGCCACCATTGGATAATGGCGTCAAGTGGCAGCTAGACAGGAAGAGCCGCTACTCCAAAATCTCTTCTTCCGGTACAGCAAGGTCGAAATCGAGACACTCGCTGGGACCGGCACCTGCTAAAGTCATTGCTCCCTTTTTAGTTCCTCGGGGCTGACCAGGATGCCGTCATCATCGTAATCCCAATCCTCGTCAACGGAGAATTCCTCCCCGCAATTGGGACAGGTGAGCTGGGCAAAATCGTCCACCAGCTCCTCTTCAAAATACGCCGTTTGGTGGCAGTGGGGGCACTTAACTCCCACCAGTTCTGTCTCTTCCTCCTCCCCCTCTTCCTCTTCTTCGTCCTCGTCCTCTTCTAAATCGTAGACGTACTCCTGCAAAGACGAAAGGTCGTCGTCGATCTCTTCAACATACTCCGTCAGCTCCCGCTGGTCTTTGTCGAGGGCCTCCAGGCGCTGGGCCGTTTCTTCCAGGACATCAAGGATCGCTCTTAAAAGCTTTCCCTCTTTGGAGTCAGGGATCTCCATCCCCTCGGCCAGTCCTTTCAGATAGGCCACGCGGGCAGTAAGTTCTTTTTCAGCCATTAACCAAACCTCCTTGGTCATGACGAGCACGGTTTGTATGGACAAGGGAGCCCATCTTTAAGCCCTTTCTATATATTGTCCAGTTCTTGTGTCAACCTTGATGGCTTGTCCAGTTTCGATGAAGAAGGGGACTTTTACCACCAGCCCTGTTTCCAGGCGCGCCGGTTTGGAGCCACCCGTCGCCGTATCCCCTTTAAAGCCCGGGTCCGTCTCCACAACCTTCAAGACGACGAAGTTGGGGAGATCGACGCCGATGGGTGAACCCTGGAACATGAGGATCCACATGATCATGTTCTCAGTCATGTAATAAACGGCATCGCCCAACTGCTCCCTGGTCAGGGTCAGCTGTTCGTAAGACTCGTTGTCCATAAAGATGAACTGATCACCGCTATTATAAAGATACTGGACTTCCCGGCGATCCACGTGGGCCCGCGGGATTTTTTCCCCGGCGTTGAAGGTCTTCTCCAGAACGTTCCCCGTTCGTAGATTTTTGATCTTGGTCCGGACGAAGGCTGAACCCTTACCAGGTTTCACGTGTTGAAATTCCACCACGCTGTAGACTTCCCCATCCAGTTCGATGGTAACTCCCGTCTTGAAATCGTTGGTCGAGATCATCGTTTCACCCTCCTGAAAAACGTCGGTCAGCAGATCCGGCTTCGGTCATCGTATCTGGTTAAAGAATCATAAGCTCTTTGCTCAGGCCAGTTATGATCTCAGAGCCGTCCGTCGTCACCACGACCAGATCTTCGATCCTCACCCCTCCCCAGCCGGGCAAATAGACACCGGGTTCGATGGTCACCACCATACCCGGCTCCAGGAGCTCCTCCCCCAAGGGGTAAAGGCGGGGCCCCTCATGGACGGCCCGGCCTACACCGTGGCCGAGGCCATGCCCGAAGTGCTCAGCGTGTCCGGCAGCGGCGATGATATCCCGGGCCACGGCGTCGATTTCCTTCCCCTTTTTCCCAGGGCGAACGGCCGCCAAAGCCTCTTTTTGCGCCCGGAGAACCAGGTCATAGATCTCGCGCATTTTGTCATCCACCGTTCCGATGGCCACGGTCCTGGTGCAGTCCGAGCAATAGCCGTCTACCTTGGCTCCAAAATCCAGGGTGACAAAATCGCCCTCTTGCAGCCGCCGCTCCGTGGGATGACCGTGGGGAAGGGAAGAACGAGGTCCAGAAGCCACGATGGTCTCAAAGGCGTTACCCTGCGCCCCCAGTTTGCGCATCTGGTACTCGAATTCGACGGCAATTTCCTTCTCGCTTACGCCCGGACGCAAAAGGGGCAGGATGTTGGTGAAGGCCTGGTCGGCGATGGCGGCAGCCTTTTTGATGAGAGCCAGCTCCCCAGCGTCTTTAACCATGCGGAGACCTTCCACCAGGCCCTCTTGGGGAACCAGTTCAACTCCGAGGTTTTCCTTCAGGTTCTCGTAAAGTCCATAAGTGAGATGGTCTTTTTCAAAGAAGATTTTCTGCAAGCCGGCCTTCTCGGCCAATTCTTTTAACGTGGCATGAAATTGCGGCCCGTGCCGGACTACTTCCATGTGCGGTGCCTGAAGGGTGGCCTGCTCAACATAACGAAAATCGGTGACCAACCAGCTGGCACCAGCCGCCGTGATGAGTAAGACACCCGCCGAACCATCGAAACCACTCAGGTAGGCGCGGTTCTCCGGCTTGGTGACCAACAGAGCCTCGATCCCCTTTTCCTCCATTCGCCGGCGCAGTTTCTCCACTCGTTCGCGCATTACCCCTCCCCTTTCTTTCGCCGAAAGCGGGCGCATAGGCGTCGCCCCTACTCCTCAATGAGGTGGGCCACCGCCAACAGCCCCAGAATGTAACTGTAAGCGCCAAAACCCATGATCAGTCCGCGGCAGACTGGAGCGGTGAGCGACCGTTGCCGGAACTCTTCCCGCGCATGAAGATTGGAAAGATGGACCTCAACGGCCGGCAGGCCGACCCCGGCCAGGGCGTCCCGAATGGCTACGCTAGTATGGGTGTAGGCTGCCGGATTGATGAGGATGGCCGCAAAAGATCCCGGCGCCCGTTGGATGAGCTCCACGATCTCCCCCTCGTGGTTCGATTGGTGGATGCTGAGCTCAAGTCCCAATTCGGCCGCCTTCTCCCGCAACCGCTCATTGATCTGGTCCAAAGTAATCTTTCCGTAGACTTCCGGTTCGCGCTGCCCCAAAAGGTTCAAATTGGGGCCGTGAACGACCAGGACCTTCTTCATGGCCGTTTCTCTTCCCTTTTTCCCAATTTTGCCGCCTCTACCCATGATATTAGAAGGAGCCACTAAAATCAAGCCCCACCCGTTTCCCCCGGTCTTCTTTTGGCCTGCTGCGCGACAATAAGGCCAGAGGGGCCTTCCGGATCACCAGCTGGCCTTCTTCGGGCCGCAAGACAACATAATCGCCCGGTCTGATCCGCAACTGCTCCAGGACCTGGCCCGGGAGCTCCAGCCGGCCTGCTTCGACCAGCACTGTTTCTTTTTCCACCTCGTCCACCTTTAACACCACCTACCGTGGATAGGGCCAACTTGAGCCAGATGTGCGTCAGAGCTGGTGCCAGACGGCCCCGTTCCCCTGCACTGATCGCCCTTGGCCGCTCGCCAGCGGCCTCCCGCCTGGCCTCCTTGGCGACGCCGCCAGACGGCCGCCCAAGACGTGGAACCTCATTTTATAACCTTTCCAAGCCTCCGCTGAGTATACCAGTCTCGCGGTTGAATAGAAAAACTGGCAAAAAGGAAAAATGGACGACCTTTGGCTTCTACCGGGTCGTCCAAATTTGATAGAGCAAATGTCAATCAGGAAACAATAATCGCGGTCTGACATATTATGAAACCGTCCTTCCGTAATTGACGTGTTTCTGATTAAGTCGTCCAAAAGACCAGCGGTGATATGTCAAGGGATCTAGGTGACATGAGTCGGTAGATTTATCAAGGTTTTTGGGCGAAGAGAGCATAACAAACCAAGCCCACAGATACTTTTTGGAAACTGGTGGGACCTGTGACGAAAGGGAGGTCGCGCGGGCTTTTGGAGTTATCCACATATCCATAGGCCCGCGTGGACCCCTCCCCCATACCCCCCTCCCCTTAACGATTTACAAAAATCTCTCGGGGAAGAGAAGCAAGGGGAATGGCGTTCAGGCGAAAGATACTACGAAAAGTAAACTAGCGAGGTTCTAAGAGTAGCATACAAGGAGGATTGGCTATGTCTTCCAACTGTCCGAAATGTGGGACCAAGGATTGCGCCGAATACAAGTTTGGGGTGACCGAGCACGCGGAGGAAGAGGAGTACATTTTTTGGTACCGCTGCCCCACCTGCAGCCACGAATGGAAGAAGGCGGTCAGCAAGAAGAAAAAAATATAGCCGGTCCGGCGTCGCCCGTGAGCCTGCCGCCCGCAGGCGGGGAGGGTCCCCGTTACTGCCGAAGGTGCCCAGAGTGCCAACCACCATGAACTTAGCTGTTTCAGCCAAAGTGCCCGGGTTTAAACCGCGACCGTATTTCAGCCCTGATCTTTCGCCGGAAATTGATCCTCTGGGACCAAAAATACGACGCTAATACGACGCTGCCTGCCCATGCGCGGCCGGTGGCTGGGCAGGCCAGGGTGTTTCCAGCGCCGGGAGCAAATTACCGGAACGACTCACCGTGTCCTTAAAACCGTGGCGGGGTGATGGCCGATAGAAAGACGAGGTCTTTCTCCCCCACGCTGATGAGACGATGGGGCACCGAGGAGAAATAATAAATGCTGTCCCCTTCTTCTAGATGGTAAACTTCGCCGCCGATGTCGATATCCATGGCCCCTTCCATGACTAAGATGAATTCTTCACCGGGATGGGACAGGGGAACATCACTCGAAGCCGCCCCCGGTTCCAGGCGGGCCATCATGACCTCCATTTTGCGTTCGAGGTCTGGCGTCAAAAGTTCGAAAGCCAAATGGGATTGCGGCACCGAAAGTACCCGGCGTTCGTTTTTCCGCACGACGGGATTGTGCCCATCCCGGTCCACCAGAAAATAAAAGATCGGTACCTCCAAGGCCTCAGCGATCTTGCGCAGGGAGGTTATAGAAGGCTCGGCCAGGTCTCTTTCCACCTGGCTCAAAAAGCTTGGGGTCAGCTGCGTTTTTTCCGCCAGCTCCTTCAGGCTGATCCCTTTTTCCTGGCGTTTTTCCCTGATCTTTTCTCCAAGCAAAGTTGCATCGCCTTCCCCTGAGAAAAAGTTCTCTTTCTATAATAATAATATCATTATCTTTGTTCGGCGTCACTTAAAATGATCCTGCCCAACCCAGGAAGTTTTTTTCTGCCAGGTCCTTATTGAGAATTTTTCCACCGAAACGAAGATAGGGATAAAAAAGCGGCCTCTGCCGAGACCGCCTCATTTTAACCCCAAGTTTATCTAGATTTGATCTTGTGATCTCCCTGCCATAAGGCCAGCTAATCTTCATTAGCTCGACTTCATTTTGGAATGGTTCCTTCTACACCCTGGACAAACCAATCCATCTCGAGGAGTTCTTTGTCTGTCATTTGTTTGCCAGCTGGGACTTTAACGTTACCCTGTTGATCTTTCAGCGGACCCACAAAGACATGGAGTTTACCCGAGATGATTTCCTGTTTTTTGGCTTCAACCAGTTTACGGACATCATCTGGGACTTTATCGCCAAAGGGGCTTATGTCGACAATGCCGTCCGCCATTGGTCCCCAATAGTCATGACTCTTCCAGGTCCCGTTTTTAACGGCCTCAACGGTCTTGACATAGTAAAGGCCCCAATTCCAAACCGGAGACACCAGGTTCGACTTGGGAGCAAACTTGCGCATGTCAGAGTTATAACCGACACCAAAGACACCCTTTTCCTCGGCCGCAATCTGCGGACCAGGGGAATCGGTATCTTGAGCAATTACGTCCGCCCCCGCCGCAATCAAGCTCAGGGCAGCTTCTTTTTCGCGCGCCGGGTTATACCAGCTGTTGGTCCAGACGACTTTCACTTTGGCCTGGGGGTTGACGGAGCGCACCCCCAGGGTGAAGGCGTTGATGTCCCGGATCACTTCCGGAATCGGGTAAGCCGCGACATACCCCAGCAAGCCTTTTTTGGACATCTTTCCGGCCACAATCCCCGAAAGGTAACTGGCCTGATGAATCCGCCCGAAATAAGTACTGACGTTGGAGGCCTGTTTGAAACCCGAGCAGTGTTCAAATGCGACGTCAGGATATTTCTGGGCCACTTTCAGGACGGAATCCATATAACCGAAACTGGTGGCAAAAATGACCTTGTTCCCTTTCTCCGCCAGTTCCGTTAACACCCGTTCAGCGTCGGCCCCTTCCGGGACGTTCTCGACAAAAGTGGTTTCCACGTAAGGCAGTTTCTCCTGGAGGTATTTCCGTCCGACGTCATGAGTAAAAGTCCAGCCAGCATCACCAACCGGCCCCACATAGACAAAGGCCACTTTCAACTTCGGTGACGCCTCCGGAGCCTTGGCCGGAGGAGCGGGTTGCGGCTTCGCTTCCTGAGGTTGGCCACAGGCCGACGCCAGAAAGGTGAGGACGAGCAACGTTGTCAACAGTACCAGCCAGCGCCGTTCTCTCATTTAATCTCCACTCCTTTCTGATTCGTATTCCTGAAACTTGCCTCTGCGCCCGTTACGGGCATAATTCGCCTCCATATCCCTGAAAACCGACATGAGATCTAGAAGGTGTCACCGGACTCAAAAGGTGGGAGAAACCGGTCTCCCCGCTCCGCAGCTATCCCCCCCTTCTGAATCCATTTCATTACAAAGGCCTCATCTTCAGCGTAGCCCGGCCTTTTCTACCAGGCGGCGGATGGTCTCGTTGGCCTTCTCCCGAACGAAAGGCTCGTCGATGGTCTGGAGTTTTCTTTCCTCCATCACGATCCGGCCGTCCACGATGACCGTCCTGACGTCGCTACTGCGGGCGGCGTACACCAGGTGCGAGATAAGGTCGACCTCTTCCGCCGGCCAAACGTGGAAATCGCCGAAATCGACAATGGCCAGATCAGCCCGCTTGCCCACCTCGAGACTGCCGATCTCCTTATCCAGGCCGATGGCCCACGCCCCGCCGATGGTGGCCATCTCAAAGACTTGCCGGGCCGGCATAACCGTCGGGCCGCGGCCCACCTTGTGAATGAGGGCGGCATGGCGCATTTCCACAAACATATCCAGGTTGTTGTTGCAGGGAGCACCGTCCGCCGCCAGGGAGACCGATATGCCGCGGTCCAGCATCTCCGGCACCCGGGCGATCCCGGAAGCCAGCTTCAGGTTCGAACTGGGGCAATGGGCCACCCGGGTCCCCGTGCGCTGGAGGATGGACATCTCCTCCTCGTCCAGCCAGATGCAGTGGGCCAGGATGAGGTTTTCTCCGGTGAGGCCCAGGCGGTCGAAGTAAACGACGTTCCGGTAGCCCCGGTCCTGCATCACCAGCTCGATCTCACCCCGGTTTTCCGAAGCGTGGGTATGCACCATCACCCCGTACTTGTGGGCCAGATCCCGGACTTCCAGGAGCAATTCTTCGCTACAAGACACGGCAAAACGGGGCGCAAAGGCGTACCGGATGCGCCCTTCGTCCTGCCCATGCCACTTCTCCAAAAGGGCGACGCTCTCCGCGATGGAATCGGCCGTCTTCTCCCGGAGGCCATCGGGGACGCCCTCGCCGTAGTCCATCATCACTTTACCGGCCAGAGCCCGGATGCCCGTCTCCTGGATGGCCCGGAAGGCATATTCCGTGTGGTGAACCGTCTCCATATCGACGATGGTGGTGGTCCCGCCTTTGAAAAGCTCCCCTATGCCCAGCAGGGCTGAGATATACAGGCTTTCTTCGTCGTGGGCCGCTTCCAGGGGCCAGATCCTCAGTTTAAGCCAGTCCAGGAGCTCCAGGTCGTCGGCCTGACCCCGGAAAAGGGTCTGGCAGAGATGAATGTGGGTTTGGACAAAACCCGGGATCACCAGCCGCCCGCTGGCGTCAATGACCTTGTCGGCGGGACGCTCGGGTCCACCAATCTCCACGATACGTCGGCCATCGATGAGGAGGTTGCCCTCCAACACCTCCCTTTCCGGATTCATGGTGATGATGGTGCCATTTTTGACGAGAATGGTTGACAAGTGCATCACTCCAGAGCGAGATATGGTCGAAGGGAGGCCTTAGAGTTTTTGCCAAGCCTTCGGTTTTAGAACCTTTCCCACAACTTCGCCGCCAGCTCCCGGGCCCTGCGGGTCACCTTCTCCTCATCCACCGTCAAAAGTTCCCGGTCCTTCATCAAAACCCGACCGTTGATGACGGTATGACGGACCATCCCGCCGGAAACCCCGAAAAGGAGATGGCCGTAAAAGTTTTCTGCGGTCAACGGCGTGGGCGGATGATAATCGACGACGATGACGTCGGCATAGGCCCCCGGCTCCAGAACCCCCACCGGCCGCCGGAAGAAACGCCCCATGATGGTCCGGTTGTTGCTGAACATCATCTGCGGGACCTCCACCCAGGCCGCCCCGGGGTCGCCCGAAGCGTGTTTGTGCAGGACGTTGGCCACCTTGAGCCCTTCGAACATGTCGGTAGTGTACCCGTCCGTGCCCATCCCCACCAGGATGCCCCGTTGGAGCATCTTGAGCACGGGAGCGTAACCCACGGCATTCCCCATGTTCGATTCCGGGTTGTGGATGACCAAAGAGCCCGTTTCCTTCAAAATCTCCATCTCGGCGTCGTCGACATGAACACAGTGCACGGCCAGGGTCTTGGGGCCCAAAACGCCCAGTTTGGCCAGGCGCTCCACCACGCGTTGCCCATAGCGTTGCCGGCTCTCTTCTTGGTCCTCCGGACCCTCGGCGACATGGATATGGAAGCCGGTCCCGAAGGGTCGCGCCGCCTCCACCGCTTCTTTCAGGGTAGCATCGCTCAAGGTAAAGGCGGCATGCAGGCCAAAGGAGGCCGCCAGCAATTCCCCCCCATCGTCTTTTTGGACCCGTTCCAAAAAGGAGACGTTCTCCTGAATCCCGGCGCGGGCGATGGCTGGCCCGTCCCGGTCTGAGACCTCGTAACAGAGGGCGCCACGCACTCCAACCTCTTGCACGGCTTGAGCGATGGCGGCCAGACTGCCGCTGACGGCGTGGGGACTGGCGTGGTGATCCAGGATGGCGGTGGTGCCATTCTTGACGCAGTCAATGAGGGGGACGAGAGCGCTATAGTAGACGTCCTCCAGAGTCAAAGCTTTATCCAACCGCCACCAGAGACGTTCCAGGATTTGCCGGAAGGTCTGCGGCGGCGGATCCTTCAGGGCCATCCCCCGGGCAAAGGTACTGTAAAGGTGCATGTGGGTGTTGGTCATCCCCGGCAGAATCAAGCCGCCCCGGGCATCGAGGTAATCCTCCGGTTGAAAGGCGGCCTGGAGTTCGGCGCGCTTCCCCACCGCCCTGATCAAGTTACCTTCGATGACCACCGCCCCGTCTTCGAGAACCTGGTTCTTTTCCCCCAGGGTGAGGACGGTCCCGTTGCCGATAAGTAGCATAAACCCCCACCTCCTGAAAACGCCGTCTCCTGCTGGAAAACGCTTTTTTATTCAAAACAATACGATCTGGTGCGTGAGAGGGTCACACTGAGCCCTTATAAGCCAAAGCTCGTCTCACCTTATAGGTTGCCGTCAAGGATCTGGCAACGAATTATGCCTACCCAGGGTATTGGTAGCCCAGCCAGGGGGCCTCCGCCCGACCGGCGTAGCGGCGGCGACCCACGAGGTTTTTGGGCTTTGGTATCCTTCTCAGTAGCTTCCGGCGGGCGTAATGAGTGCCCCACCGCCGATGGGAGAAAGGATTTTCACCTCATCGCCGTCGTGCAGGACCTCCTCCTCATCAACCCGGCCGTTATTGACCAGAATGATGATGTAAATCCTGTCCTCCACGTGGAAGTGGTCGAGAAGATCGCTCACCCTGGCCCCGGCAGGCAACTCCACCAACAGGCCGTCTTCTTTGGCGTATTTCTTCAATGGACCATAAAAGGTAACCTTGACTTGCATCTCCCCTCCCCTTCCTTTGGAACCTTTCAGAGGAACAGGATCTGGTATAAGCTTTGGTACAAGAGGGCCACGGCCATATCGCGCCGGTATTCGGCAGAGGCCCGAATATCGGTGATGGGAGCCACTTCTTTCCAGGCCAGCTGGCTGATTCCCTTGAGCGTGGCCTCATCCAGCTCCCGGTTGACCAGGGCGTCCTCCACCATTCGGGCTCGCTTCACCGTGGGAGCCAGCGCCCCGAAGGCGATGCGAACCCGCGAAAAGCTATTCTTCTTCTCCCCAGGGGCCGTCCAGACGGCAACGCTGGCGATGGAAATGGCCAGGGCGTTCCGTTGGCCGAGTTTATTGTAATGGCCTTTTTCGCCGTCTCGCGCCCGCGGTACGATGATCTCCTTGATCAGCTCGTTACGCCGCCGTTCCGTTTTCCCCGGGCCGACCAGGAAATCTTCCACCGGTAGCGTCCTTTCCCCATCTTTGGAAGCCAGGACCACCTTGGCTTCCAGGGCCACCAGGGCCGGAAGGGTATCCCCGGCTGGAGAAGCGGTGCCCAGGTTGCCTCCCAGGGTCCCCATGTTCCGGACCTGTGTGGACCCGACCGTTCGGCAACCCATAACCAAAAGGGGCGTTTCCGTTTGGGTAACCGGCGATTCCAGGACGGCAGTATGGGTGACCAGGGCCCCCAACCGGACCTGATCTCCCTCCACCTTGATTTCCCGCAGTTCTTGCAGGGCCGCGAGATCCAGTACCAGGGGCGGCTTCAGTTTGCTCTCTTTCAATTTCACCAAAAGATCCGTCCCACCGGCCACCACTTCCGTCTCGGGACCGTGATCGGCCAACATTTGCAGGGCCTCCGCCAGTGACCGGGGCTTGAGCAATTTAAAATCGTTAATCACGTTTCTCACCTCGTAGACCGTGATAGACCCGTTCCGCCGTCGCCGGAATCTCAAATAGACGAACCCCGACGGCATCGTGAATGGCGCTGACGATGGCCGGCCCGATGGGAACCATGACCGCTTCACCCGCCCCTTTGGCCCCATAGGGTCCCGTCTCCTCCAGAACCTCCACTAACTCCACCTCATGGGCCTGGGGGATATCCAAACTGGTCGGGATGATGTATGTGGAAAGGTTCGTCGTCTTGAAATAGCCTTTTTCGATGATGGTGTCCTCCATGAGGACGTAACCGGCCCCCATGACGGCGCCCCCTTCCGCCTGCCCTTCCAGACCCTGCCGGTTTAATACCCGTCCCGCATCCAGGGCCGTCACCGTCTGCAGGACCTGAGTTTTACCCGTCAGGGTATCCACCTCCACCAGGGCGACCTGGGTGATGAAGGTGTAAATCAGGTGGGGCAGACCTTCCGCTCCTTCAATGGAGATGTCCGCCGTCGGCCAGACGAAATTGCCACGGGCCGAATACTCCAGTCCCTTTTCCCGGAGGTAACGACCCAGTTCGGCCAGGGTCAGGCTGCGTCCCGTCGCCGGGGCCAAGATGCGGTCTCCTTCCAGTTTTAATTCCGCCGGTGGCCGGCCCAAAAGCTGCCCCGCCACAGCCAAAAGTTTCGGTTTGAGCTTGGCAACGGCATCGAGGATGGCGTTGCCGCCGGTGTAGGCCGAGCGCGAAGCCGTGGAGGTTCCGGAGTCCGGCGAATTCTTGGTGTCACCGGAGACGACCCGCACAAGGCCAAGGTCGCAACCCAGGGCTTCCGCCGCCGTAATGGCGTACGCCGTCAGATTCCCCTGACCGATTTCCGGTGAACCGACCCGGACGATGAAGTGCCCGTCTTCCGTCAACTCCACGATGGCTGCCCCGTAGTCGGGAATCCCGACCCCGAGACCGGTACCCTGGAGGGCAACCGCCAGACCCACCCCGCGTTTTTTCCAGGGTTTATCCACGGCCGCTTTGAGTTGCTCGCGGTTTTGCCAGAGGGCCGACGCCTCGGCGCGTTCCAGGGTGTTCAGAATCCCGACGCTGGCCGTCATGGTATGTCCGAGGGGAGCCACGTCGCCCCGCTGAAGCAGGTTTTTCTTGCGAATGGTGACGGGGTCAAGACCCAGCTTCTCGCGAGCAATCTCCATCTGGCTCTCCATGGCAAAGGTGACCTGGGGTACGCCAAAGCCCCGGAAAGCCCCGGCAACGCCGTTATTGGTATAAACGCAATAGCCGTCGATCTTGGTGTTGGGAATACGGTAGGGTCCGCAAGAGCTTTCCACCGCCAGACTGACCACTGGACCACCCAGGGAGGCATAAGCTCCGGTATCGGCCACGATCTTGATCTCATTGGCCACCAGGGTTCCGTCTTTTTTGAAGCCGGTCTTGTAATAGAGTTTCATCGGGTGCCGTTTCCAGCCCGAAATCACCGACTCTTCGCGGGACAACCACATTTTCACCGGCCGTCTGGTGACATAGGCCATGACCGCCAGTTGCGGCTGGATGGTCAGTTCATCTTTACCGCCAAAACCTCCGCCGGTGGGCGACGAGACCACCCGGATTTTGCGCGGGTTCAGGCCCAAGATCCGGGCCAGTTGGAGCTGATCCCGTTGCGGGTACTGACTGCCCACCCAAACGTTGAGAATTCCCTCTTCGTCGAAAAAGGCCAGCCCACCTTCTGTCTCCAGGAAGGTGTGCATCTGCCGTGACGTATGGTAGACATTCTCCACGATGAGATCGGCTTCGGCAAACCCGGCCGCGACGTCCCCGTGCCGGACGTGCACCTCCTGGTGGATGTTTCCCTTTTCGTGAACCCGCGGGGCGTCCTCAGCCATCGCCGCCTCCGGATCGTCCACTACCGGTAAGGGCTCGTACTCCACTGCGATGAGTTCCAGGGCTTCTTCGGCCACCACGGGATTCTCGGCCACGACCCCGGCCACAGCATCGCCCACATAACGAACCTTATCGCGGCAGAAAACGGGCTGGTCGGGAATGATGATGCCAAAACCGTTGACCCCGGGAACGTCTTTGTAAGTAAGGACTTTGACCACGCCGGGCAGAGCTTCCGCTCGACTCGTATCAATCCTTTTGATCAGAGCGTGGGGATATTTACTCCGCAAGATGCGGCCGTGCAACAGGCCGGGCAGGCCGATGTCGGTGAGGTATTTCAACCGCCCGGTTGCCTTCTCCACCCCGTCGATCCGGGGAACCACCTTCCCGACCCACTTGAATTCAGTCATGGGCTGCCACCTCCGCCATTTTGCGGCTGGCTTTCTCCACCGCCTTGACGATCTTAACGTACCCCGTGCAACGGCAGAGATTCCCGGCAATAGCCGTCTTAATCTCTTCTTCATCGGGTGTCGGGTTCTTGAGCAACAAGGCCTTGGCCGAAAGGATCATCCCCGGCGTGCAGTAACCGCACTGGATGGCCCCTTCTTCGACGAAAGCTTCTTGAAGGGGGTCCAGTTGGCCGTCTTTGGCCAGTCCTTCAATGGTAGTGACTTCGCGGCCCTCCACCTGGGAGATCAGGGTCAGGCAGGCTAAAACGGCCTGACCATCGAGAAGCACCGTACAGGCCCCACACTCCCCTTTGCCGCAACCCCGCTTAGAACCGGTCAGTCCCAAATGCTCGCGGATGACTTCAAGAAGGGTCAGGCGCGGTGGCACCGTCACCTTTTGCTTCTTCCCGTTCAAAGTGAATTCGACTTCGACCAGATTCAAGGTCAACACCTCCTAAAGCAAGTCCATCTCCTCGGCCCGCCGGCAACGAGATTTATTCAGCTTTTGCCCTGGGCACGCAAGGCCCGGTGAACCTGTTCCGCACCAGCTGGGATCTTGGTCAGGCGCACTCCAACGGCATCGTAGATGGCGTTGGTGATGGCCGGAGTGATGGGAACGCACACTACTTCCCCGACTCCCTTGGCCCCAAAGGGTCCCGTTTCCTCCGGCTCTTCGACCATAATGGTGTTGTGTTTCGGAGCATCCAGGGCTGTCGGCAAGATATAGGTGGAGAAGTTTACATTCTTGTAATACCCACCCTCCATGATAATATCCTCCATTAGCGCATAGCCCATCCCCATCACCACACCACCGTCGGCCTGTCCCTCGACCCCTTGGGGATTAATGACGCGACCGGTCTCCGGGACACTGACGACCTCGAGAACCTCAGTTTTCCCGGTCAGGGTGTCCACTTCAACCAAGGCGATCTGCGTGTTGTAAGCATAAATGATCTCTGGAAGACCCGGCGCTCCCTCAATCTCCCGCTCCGCCGCCGGCCAGAGGAAGGTGCTCTTTACCTCCCGGGAGAGTCCCAATCTATCCATTTCTTGGGCGACCTGGGCCAGGTTCACTTTTTGCCCGGTGCTCTTGCTTTTTAGTCCATCCGGGATAAATTCCAGGTCATCTTCGGTTACGCCGAGCAGGTGGGCCGCCGCCTTCTTTAAGCGCTCCTTTAGTGCCGGAGCCCCGGCCAAAATCGAATTGCCTCCGGTATAGACGGAACGGGAAGCACTGGTGGATCCGGAATCCACCGTCCTTTGCGTATCGCCGGTGTAGACCCGCACACTTTCGAGGGCGCACTCCAAGGCCTCAGCCGCCATTTGGGCGTAGGCGGTGGAATTACCCTGGCCAATATCCGGACAGCTGATCCCGATTTCGTAGGTCCCGTCCGGCAAAAGGCGCAACAGGGCTCCGCCATAATCGGGCCGTCCGGCCCCCAGTCCATTACCCTGTAACGCCGTGGCCAGGCCAATGCCCCGTTTTTTCCAGGGCAGGGTGGCCCCCTTTTTCTTTTCTTCCCGCTTTTGCCAGAGCTCGCTCTGGGCCGCTGCTTTTAAGGAAGCTACGGCGCCAACGCTGGTCTCCATCTTGAAACCCAGAGGATTCAAGTCCCCACGCCGCAAGGCATTTTTCAGCCGCAGTTCCAGTGGGTCCAGGCCCAGTTCGCGCGCGATGATGTCCATCTGGGTCTCCATGGCAAAGGTGACCTGATTGACGCCGAAACCGCGGAAGGCCCCGGCGATACCGTTATTGGTGAAGACGCAGAAGGCTTCCACGCGGACGTTGGGGACCCGATAAGGACCACAAGCATGGCCTACGGAGAGACTGACGACAGGACCACCCAGCGTGGCATAGGCCCCGGTATCGGCATAGATCTTAACTTCGTTGGCCACCAGGGTTCCGTCCCGTTTTACTCCGGTCCGGTAGTACAGGTACTCCGGGTGGCGCTTAATCCCGACGCGGACCGATTCCTCCCGCGATAGCCAAAGCTTGACCGGTCGTTTAGTGTGATAGGCCAGCAAGGCCAGGTGGATCTGGACGACGATCTCGTCCTTACCGCCGAAACCGCCGCCCGTGGGATTGGAAACGACCCGGATCAGGCGCGGGTTCAGGTTCAATGAACGGGCGATCTGGAGCTGGTCCCGGTAGGGGTGCTGAGAACCGGCATAGACGGTGATCCCCCCGTCGGGGTCATAGGTGGCTACCCCGCCTTCCGTCTCCAGGAAAGAGTGCATCTGCCGGGGTGTGACATAATAATTTTCCACAATGAGGTCGGCTTCGGCAAAACCTTTTTCCACGTCCCCGAAGGTGACCAGGTTATGCTGGTGAATGTTCCCCTCTGGATGCAGGCGAACGCTTTCCGGCTTGACCGCTTCCCGCGGGTCCTCCACCACGGGGAGCGGTTCATAATCCACCTTGATCAGCTCCAGCGCTTTTTCGGCCGCCTCTTCCGTCTCCGCCGCCACCAGGGCGACAGCATCGCCCAAATAGCGGACGCGATCGCGACAGAGTACCGGTTGGTCGGGAACGACGATGCCAAAGCCGTTATAACCGGGCACATCCTCCCAGGTGAGGACGGCCACTACGCCCGGCAAAGCCCGTGCCGCCGCTACGTCGATGCCTTTGATGAGGGCATGGGGATAATCGCTCCGCTTGACCCGGGCCCGGAGAAGGCCCGGAAAAGTAAGATCGGTTAGATACTTGGTTTCACCGGTGGCCTTGGGCCGTGCATCTAGCCTGGGTACCGGCTTCCCCACATAGTTAAACGTCATGGACCTCACCTTTTGTCCACAGCCTCTTATAAAAGCAAAACCAGCTAACCGCCATCACCCCATTGAGACTAAAGACCGCCTGGGTCTCGTAGTCAAGGTGATTGCGGTCACCTGGTAGAGACCTCCGGACCAATTACCGGAGTTATACGAGCCAATATTCTTATTCGACAGGATCCTTTTAAATCCTGCTAACAATTCGACCTCCAAATAAAATTTTACTTTTCGCCGCCATGTCAAGCAAACACATTTTTCGTCGGCTGACGGTGCGCGACCACGCTATATGGGCATCTCTCGCCGAGGGGAGAGGGCCGGGGGAATTTCCCCCGGCCAAAGGAGGGAGAGTTGCCTTCCAAAGAGCCCCGCCGCGATCTGGAAGAAATCCGGCCAGCTGGCCCCATTACCAATTCCACCGCGTTCTTTTCCGGGCCTTCCTTACGGACGCCCACCCATGGTCAAGGCCATGACGGCCTTTTGGACGTGGAGACGGTTCTCCGCTTCATCGTAAACGACGGAATGAGGCCCGTCGATGACGGCATCGGTGACCTCCCGCCCGCGGTCCGCTGGGAGCGGGTGCATGTAGATGGAGTGCTTCTTGGTCAGCTCCATCATCTTCTCGTCGCAGATCCAACCGGGATACTTGTTGATGAGCTCGAGGGCCTCCTTCTTATCGCGGGTGTAAACCAGCGGGCCCCAGCTCTTGGGGATGACAATGTCGGCATCGCGGAAGGCCTCGCTCATGTCGTCCACGATTTCGAACTTAACTCCGGCCTCGGCGGCGTTCTTTTTCGCCTGCTCGACGATTTCGGGCATCAGCTTGAACTCCGGTGGGTGGGCCAGGGTAACGTCAAGACCGAAGCGGGGCATGAGGAGGATCAGGCTTTGGGGAACGGAAAGGGGACGCACGTAATTGGGCGCTGAGGTCCAGGAAACGCCAATCTTTAAGCCCCGGGTGTTCTTTCCAAACTTCTCCCGGATGGTCATGTAATCCGCCAGGATCTGGAAGGGGTGATAGATGTCGCACTGCAGGTTGAAGACCGGCACCCGGGAGTTCCGGGCGATCTCCCGGATATAAGCATTGCCCTCACCAAAAACCGTATGCCGGACACCGATGGCATGGCCGTAGCGGCTCAAGACGTTGGCCGTATCGCGGGCATTCTCACCATGGGAGATCTGCAGCTTGTCCGGAGTGAGGTCGTGGGCATGTCCACCCAGCTGGGTCATGCCGGCTTCAAAAGAGTTACGGGTCCGGGTAGAGTTGTCGAAGAAGATCATGAACAGGGTCTTATCGGGGAGAAGCCGGTGAGGGATGCCCAGGGCAAACTGCCGTTTTAACTCGTCGGCCAAATCAAAGACGGTCTCCAGCTCCTCCTTGGTCCACTCTTGACAGGTGATCATGTGTTTGCCGCGCAATAGCGACTGCATCGTCCATCTACCTCCTTAAGTACTGTGTTATTTTTATTTGATTTTAAAGGGTAACCCGCTGGGCGGCAACAAACCTGCCTTCACCCTCCGGCCCCACGAAATTACCGTCCGTACAGAGGAGCCGGCCGCGCGAAAAGGTCAGCACCGGGTAGCCCCGTACCGCCATGCCTTCATAAGGCGTGTACCCGGCAGCTGAATGAAGCTGGCTCCCCCGCAAGATCACTTCTTTCATTGGGTCCACCAGCACCAGGTCGGCCTCACTCCCCGGGGCAATGACCCCTTTGCGCGGGTAAAGGCCAAAGATCCGGGCGGGATTCCCCGCCAGGAGCTCGGCCAGCCGTTCCAGGCTGAGCCGGCCTTTATTGACCCCTTCCGAAAAAAGGAGAGGGAGGAGGGTTTCCACGCCCGGGAGTCCAGGCAGGGTATCGGCGAAAGAGGTCCCCTGGGCTTTTTGCTCGAGACTGAAGGCACAATGGTCAGTGGCCACGGTCGCCACAGTGCCGTCGGTCAAGCCTTCCCAAAGAGCGGCGTTATCCTTCTTTTCCCGCAGCGGCGGAGTGAGGATGTAGCGCTCGGCCCCCGCTTCTTCGTACAGTTCGCGGGTGAGAAAAAGGTATTGTGGGCAGGTTTCGGCCAAGACCCGGAAGCCTCGCCCTTGGCTGCGCCGGATCTCGGCCAGGCCTTCCGCCGTTGAAACGTGGACGAAGTAAACCGGGGCCTGGTTTTTCTCCGCCAGTTCAATGACCTGGGCGATGGCCTTGCGCTCGGCCTCGTTGGGCCGGCTTAGCGGGTGGTAACGCGGGGCCACCTTCCCCTCCCCCAGGAATTTTTCCGTCAACGACTCAACCAGGTCATTATCTTCCGCGTGAACCTGGACCAAAAAACCCAGCCGGCGGGATTCCCGGAGTAAAAACTCCAGCTGGCCCGGCTTCAGCATATAGCCTTCCTTGCGGTACGTCGTGAAGGTTTTGAGGCTACAAACTCCATACCGTACCAGCTGCTCTAACTCTCCCGTCTTTTCCGGCGGCAAGTCGTTGACGCTCAAGTGGAGGCTAAAATCGATGGCGCTTTTGCCCTGGGCCATCCGTCGCCTTTTCTCCACCGCTTCCACCAGGGAAAGGCCGGGCTCCTGGTCGGCAAAATCGATGAAGGTGGTGACACCACCGCAAGCCGCCGCTATGGAACCCTGCCGGAAATCGTCGGCGGTCACCGTCCCCCGGGAATGCAGCTCAAAATGGGTGTGGGCGTCAATGACGCCGGGCAAGACCACTAGATCTCTGGCGTCCACCACCTGGGTTCCCCGCCGCGGCCGGAGCGCGGGTGCCACTTCCTGGATCAGTCCATCTTTAACGAAGACGTCGACGTAACGCGCCCCCTGGGGGGTGACCACGAGACCTCCTTGGAGCAAAAGTTCCATCCTCGGCACCTACCCCTATTAAAACTCCCAGTTCACTCGCCGGCCTCTCGGACCTCGCTTCACCTGCAGCAGTCACCGCTCGGCCCAATTTGCTCCGTCCGCCACAGCCCCTACCCACAGCCAGCACGTCCTTTTCATCCCTGCCCCAATATCTTACTTCGCTATTTCAGATCCTGATAGAGGGGGAAGGCGTGCGCCAGCTCAAGCACCTGGGACCGGATGCGGGCCAGACGGTGTTCGTCATGGCGCCCTTCGATGGCGTCATTGATGAAGGAAGCAATGAGCTTCATCTCCCCTTCCTTCATCCCCCGGGTGGTCACCGCCGGGGTACCAATGCGGATCCCGCTGGTGACCATGGGGCTCTTCGTTTCGAAGGGGACGGTATTTTTGTTGACGGTGATCCCAACCCGGTCCAGGATGGTCTCGGCCTCTTTGCCGGTGACGTCCTTGTTGCTCAAGTTTACCAGCATCAGGTGGTTATCGGTACCGCCCGACACCAGGTTAAACCCGTATCCCCGCAAAGCCTCCGCCAGCGCCGCGGCGTTTTTGACGATCTGCTTTTGGTACTCCCGGAAAGAGGGCTCCAGGGCCTCCTTAAAGGCGACCGCTTTGGCCGCGATGATGTGCATGAGGGGCCCCCCCTGAATGCCCGGGAAGACCGCCTTGTCGATATCTTTGGCGAATTGGGCGCTGGTCAGGATTAGACCACCCCGGGGACCGCGCAGGGTTTTGTGGGTGGTTGAGGTGGTAAAGTGAGCGTGGGGGATGGGGCTGGGATGTAAACCAGCGGCTACCAGCCCGGCGATGTGGGCCATGTCCACGAAGAGATAGGCCCCGACCTCATCGGCAATAGCCCGGAAACGGGCAAAGTCGATGACCCGCGGATAGGCACTGGCCCCCGCCACGATCATCTTGGGCCGGTGCTCCAGAGCCAGCCGCCGCACTTCATCATAGTTGATCTGCTCCGTCTCGCGATCGACCCCGTAAGCTACAAAGCGGAAGTATTTGCCGGAGAGGTTGACCGGACTGCCGTGGGTGAGATGACCGCCATGGGAGAGATTCATCCCCAGGACGGTATCCCCCGGCTCGAGCATGGCAAAATAGACGGCGGTGTTGGCGTTGGCCCCGGAGTGGGGCTGGACGTTGGCGTGTTCGGCCGAAAAGAGCTTCTTGGCCCGCTCTCTGGCCAACTCCTCCACCACGTCGACGAATTCGCAACCCCCGTAGTAACGCTTGCCCGGATAGCCTTCGGCATACTTATTGGTGAGGACCGTCCCCGCCGCTTCCATGACCGCCCGGCTGACGAAGTTTTCTGAGGCGATCAGTTCCAGGTGGTCGTTCTGGCGATCCCGCTCCTTCATTATGGCCTGGTAAACCTCAGGGTCCACCTTTGGTAAGAATTCCATAGCCTAACCCTCCCGCACGACGCGCGTTCCCGTTTTGCCAGCTAAAGCCTCTACGGCCTTGTCCAAGGCCGTGATAATGGCCATCTCCCGGCCCGACTCGACAAAGCGCAAGGCCGCTTCCATCTTTGGTCCCATGCTCCCGGCCTTAAAGTGACCTTCCTTCTGGTAGCGGCGCCCTTCCGCCAGAGTCACCCGGTCTAAGAGGACCTGGTTCGGTTGGCGGAAATTGAGGGCTACCTTTTCCACGTCGGTCAGGATGAGGAGAAGGTCGGCGTTGACCTCCCGGGCCAATTTTTCTCCGGCCAGGTCCTTGTCAATTACTGCCTCCAACCCCTGGTAAGACCCATCGGGTAGTCGCATCACGGGCACCCCACCGCCACCTGAGGCGATGACCAGTACGCCCCGCTCCACCAGATCGCGGATGATGTCGGCTTCCAAAATGGCCAGGGGATCAGGGGACGGAACGACCCGGCGCCAACCGCGGCCGCTGTCCTCCTTCATGATGTAACCCTTTTCCTGCATCAGTTTCTCGGCCTTTTCCCTCGTATAAAAAGGTCCCACCGGTTTGGTTGGATTTTGAAAGGCCGGATCTTTCGCATCTACCACGACTTGGGTCAGGAGGGTCACCACCGGCTTATCGTAACCGCGCTTGAGCAGCTCATTCTTCAGGGTTTGCTGCAGGAGATAACCGATCTGACCCTGAGTCTGCGCCCCACAAATGTCCAGGGTCATGGGGGGGACCAGGTTCTTGGCCTCTTCTTGTTGGATGAGAACATTCCCCACCTGTGGCCCGTTGCCGTGGGTAACGACGACCCGGTAACCGGCCTCCAGAATGGAAACGATGCTGGCGCTGGTTTTGCGAACGTTTTCCCGCTGTTCCTCTACCGTTCCCCTTTGGCCGCTCTGGAGGATCGCGTTACCCCCTAAGGCGACCACCACCGTCTTACCCATAAACTCTCCTCCAGTATCCAGGCAGTATCCAGGCTTCAGTCAATGATGACCCAGTGTTTTCTCTTTTCTCTCAAAATGGCCTCTTCCTCGGGGTTGGAAGGATGCTCGCGTTCCGGAATTTCGACGTGCTTGGCCTCGCCGGCCAAAGCCGTGGAGAAGTAACGGAGCCCGTTATCATTGATCATGGTGACGATGACCCTGGCTTCGGGGAACCGGCGCGCCGCCTTGATGGCTGCCACCACGTTGCAACCCGACGAGATGCCGGCAAAGATGCCTTCCTCCCGGGCCAGGCGCTTGGCCATCTCGATGGATTCTTCCGACGTGGTGGTGATGACGCCGTCCAGGACGTCCAGGTGCAGGTTATCCGGCACAAAACCGTCGCCGATACCCTCAATGCGGTGGGAACCCCAGTAGCCCCGCGAAAGGAGCGGGCATTCCGCCGGCTCCACGGCCAGGACTTTGACGTTGGGGTTCTTTTCCTTCAGGTACTTTCCAGCCCCGGTGATGGTCCCACCAGTCCCCTGGGAGGCTACTAAAATATCGACCTTGCCTTCGGTCTGTTCCCAGATCTCCGGCCCGGTGGTGAGGTAATGGGCCATGACGTTATCGGGGTTGGAGAACTGGCGCACTTCAAAATACTTCCCCGGAGCGCTGGCTTTGATCTCTTCTACCTTTTTTAAGACCAGGTCGACGTCGCTTTCCGCGCCCTTGGTGAAGACGATCTCGGCCCCGTAGGCCCGGATGGTCTTCTTCCGCTCTTCGCTCATGCCGTCGGGCATGACGATGATGACCGGGTACCCGAAGACCGCCCCCGTCATGGCCGTGGCGATGCCGGTGTTCCCGGTGGTCCCTTCGATGACCGTCATGCCGGGTTTTAGTTCCCCGCGGGCGATGGCCTGCTTAAAAATGTAAGGGAGGATCCGGTCCTTGAGGCTGCCGCTGGGATTAAAATATTCCACTTTCCCGTAAATGGTGGCTCCCACCTCTTTGGTGACGCGGTTCAAGCGCACCAATGGGGTTCCACCGGCCGCCTCTAAAATGTTGTCAAAAGGCTTGCTTTTTCTCGACCAGTCAACCATGACCAAGCACCTCTTTTAATTAAACTTAATTCTGCTCCATACATTTTAACTTATTTGAAATGAGGAGGCAAGACCCAGCCCAGGCTTTCCTTCCAGCTATCGACAACGTTTTCCCGCAACTGGGCGACCACTCGAAGACGACACCGGGCAGGTCTTTCCTCTCGGCGGCAGCGGCTCCGACTATTTGGGTAACCCCGGACCTATCTTTGGCCAGCACCAGCAGCAGATCCTTGACCGTCGCCGATCCCGTCACCCGGAAGATTATCGGTGGAAAAACCAATCTGGCTGGCCCCTTCTACCGCGGCTATGATCTGCTGGTAACCGGTGCACCGGCAGAGGTTGCCAGAGAGGGCCGTCTTGATCTCCTGACGGGATGGTTTTGGATTTTTCAGCAATAAAGCGTGGGCACTCATGACCATACCCGGAGTGCAGAAACCACAGTGCACGGCCCCGTGATCGATGAAGGACTGCTGCAAGGGCGAAAGTTTCCCCTCCGGGGCCAATCCCTCAATGGTGACGATCTCTGCCCCGTTGGCCTGTCCTACCAGGACCAGGCAGGAGTTGACCGCCTCCCCGTTCATGATGACGGTGCAGGCGCCGCACTCGCCCACCCCGCAACCTTCTTTAGCCCCCGTCAGCCGGAGCCGGTCCCGTAGAAAATCCAGCAGGCGGAGGTTCGGTTCCACCATGGCCTCTATAGTTTTCCCATTTACGCGCAAGCGCAGGGGAATTTGTTTCAACGTCCTTCCCTCCCTTCTACGGCCGCCAGCAGGGCCCGCCGGACCAGGGCGCTTAAAACCGGCTCCTTATAAGGAGTGGACCAGCGTTGGCCGGTGATCTCCACCATTTTGGCGGCGGCCAGTTTACCGGCCTCCGCGGCCACCTGCTCGTTTAAAACTCTTCCTTCCAAGAAAGACTCCACCGCCGGCAACCGTCCTGCCGTGGGGAGGGCCGCCCCAATCCCCAGTCTGGCCCGGCCGATCACACCGTTGGTCAAAGTGACCAGGGCGGCTACGCTCAAACGGGAGATGGCCAGGGCCTTGCGGCGGCCCACTTTTTGAAAGGAAAAACCGGTACCGGCCGGCGGAAGACTAAAGTAGACCTCTTTGAGGATCTCTTCTGGACGCCGGCTGGTGCGGTAAGGACCCACCAAAAGCTCCGTCAGGGGTAGATCCCGCTCCCCATCCCGGGCGACCAGCCGGCAGCGGGCCTCCAGGGCCACCAGGGGGGGCAAGGTGTCCGCCGCCGGCGAGGCATTCATGATGTTTCCCCCCACCGTACCGCGATTGCGGATCTGCGGCGAACCCACGGAAAAAGCGGCTTGGCTTAGAAAAGGAACCGTCCTTTGGAGGAGCGCTGAGTCGGCCAGCTGGCTGTGGGTGACCAAAGCACCGATCCTGATGACGTTGCCCTCCTGGCTGATTCCCTTGAGGTCGTCCAGGCCAGTCAAGTCCAAGATATAGCGGACGTCAGCCAGGGCCGGATCGTCGCGCCGTAAGGCGATCATGAGGTCGGTCCCGCCGGCGACGACTCGGGTCATGACGCCGTGGGTGGCCAAAAAGTCGAGGGCCTCAGCCAGGGTACCCGGCCGGACAAAATCAAACTCTTTCATCCTTCCACACTCCCCCTCCTGGTGCGCTTTTCCCGCAGGGAATAACCCAAAAGCACCCTCTCCAAATCCATGGGTAGCTGCCGCAGGCGTTTCCCGGTGGCAAAGGCAATGGCATTGGCCAGGGCCGGAGCCCCAATCTCCAGGGTGGGCTCGCCAATGCTCTTGGCGCCGTAAGGTCCATAATCATCGGGGTTTTCCACGATAATGGCGTCGATATCGGGGACGTCCATGGCGGTAGCAATGAGGTACTCATCGAAATTGGTGTTCTTGGTGATTCCTTTTTCAATTTCGACCTCTTCCCAGAGGCCGTAACCGAGGGCCATGGCTACCCCACCGTAAATTTGACCGCGGACGTTCTCCGGATTAATGGCCCGCCCGACGTCATGGACGGAAGTGAAGCGCAGGACCTCGACCTGACCGGTCTCGACGTCTACCTCCACTTCGGCCACGTTGGCCCCGTAAACATAGGTGAAATAGGCATCTCCCTGCCCGTGTTCCTCATCCCAGGTCACTTTCGGCCCCTGGTACCAACCCAACTCGGTCAGGCGCAGCCCGCGCAAAGCGGTGTGCCGGACGGCTTCTTCAAAAGTCATTCTCTTGCTGGGGTCGCTGCGGGAATAGATGATCCCGTTTTCGCCAACCAGCTCTTCGTAGGGTACCTGTAACTTTTCGGCGGCCACGCTGTAAATGGTCTTCCGGACGCGACTGGCCGCATCCTTCATGGCCGAACCACCCATAATGGTGCTCCGGGAGGCCACCGTGGGGCCGGAATCAAGGTTGACTGAGGTATCGGTATCCAAAAAGACGATCCGGTCAGGGGAGATCCCCAGTTCTTCGGCGGCAATCTGGGTATAAATGGTCCTTAAGCCTTGCCCCATCTCCACCAGCCCGGAGTGGATGATGACGCTCCCATCCTGTTGGACTGAGACATAAGCCCCCGCCGCGTCGGTGCCTTCACCGCCTAGGCTGACACCGCGATAACTGATGGCCACCCCGATTCCGCGTTTTTTCTCGCGTTGGCGCCGGTTGAACTCCTGGTATTCTCGCACCTTGTCATAGTAACGGGAAGCGGCCAAGGCCTTCTCCAAGACCTCTTTCACGCTCACCCGGTGCCGGTTCAAAACCTGGCCAGTGGCCGTCACCGAGCCGTCGACCAGGGCGTTCTTCAGTCGGAGCTCGATGGGATCCATCCCCAGCTCGGCGGCAATCTCGTCCATGAAGGATTCGTTGGCAAAGCAAACCTGGGGTGAACCAAAGCCGCGCATGGCCCCGGTGTAGGTGTTGTTGGTGTAAACGCCGTAGATGTCGGTGCGTACGTTGGGAACCTGGTAGGGACCCGTCGCCTGAACCACGGAGCGCCAGGTCACAAAAGGAGTCATGGAGGCGTAAGCCCCGGCGTCGGCGTAAGCCTCGATCTTCATCGCCGTGATGGTTCCGTCCCGCTTAACGCCGGCCTTGTACCGGAGGATGTAGGGGTGCCGTTTGTAACTTTCGAGGATGGATTCCTCCCGGGTGTTGACCATCTTTACCGGACGGCCCGTGGCTTGCGCCAGCATCGCTGCCCTTGCCGCCAGGGCATGCATGACCTCGTCTTTCCCCCCGAAGGAACCGCCCAGGGTGGCCTGGATCAGCCGGACCCGGTTGAGGGGCAAATTCATGACCTTGGCCACGGAGCGGCGGATGTTGTACATGTTTTGAAAGCTGCCGTAGATGGTGAGGTAGTGGCCGAAGGGGTGCATGGGTAAAGCGATGACCGCCTCTGGTTCTATATAGGCGTGTTCCACGAATTGGGTCCGGTACTCCCGCTCTACGATCAGGTCGGCCTCAGCCAGGCCCTTTTCCACGTCCCCTTTTTGGACGTGATGGTGGACGACCACGTTATTGGGAGCCTCGCTGTGAATTACCGGTGCACCTTCCGCCAGGGCCGCCAGGGGGTCATGAACGGAGGGCAGCTCCTCATAGTCGACTTCGATGAGTTGGAGAGCTGCGCTGGCGATGGCCTCCGTTTCCGCGGCCACCAGGGCGACCCCGTCCCCAAGGTAGCGGACGCGATCGTCGGCCAAAACATACTGGTTGGGAACGACGATGCCAAAAGTTTTTGAGCCGGGCACATCCTTGGCCGTCAGGACGGCCAATACCCCCGGCAGAGCCCGCGCCTTCTCCACATTGATCGCGCGGATCCGGGCGTGGGGGTACCGGCTGCGGAGCACCTTACCATAAACCATTCCGTCGAAATAGAGGTCAGCGGCGTACTTGGCTTTGCCCGTGACCTTTTCGTAGGCATCCACCCTTTTCACCGGGTGGTTGACCGAACGAAACTGGGTCATGGTCCCTCATCCTTTCTTATTAAATGGCCCCCTTTTTAAATGGCCCCTCTTTCCCGTAAGACCTTTTCCAGAACCTGCATATCCGGAGGAATCCGTAAAGGTTCGCCGGCGGCCTTAATGCCGTTGGCCACATCCTTGAGTCCATTTCCGGTGATGACCACGCCGAAACTTCCTTCCGGGTCCACCAGGCCCTCGGCTACGGCCCGCTTTAGTCCGGCCAAACCGGCCACCCCCGCTGGCTCGCCAAAGACACCGGTGGTACGTCCCAATAGCCGCATGGCTGCGAGAATCTCCTCATCAGAAACGGTGACCATCAGTCCCTGAGAATCGTTGATGGCGCGCAACGCCTTCTTAAAGTTGCGGGGGACACCTACGGCAATGCTGTCGGCTAAAGTATTTTCCTCTTCCGGCTGCAAGGGCTTTTTCTCCTTCCACGCCCGGTAGATGGGAGCGCACCCGCCCGCTTGCACCCCCAGCATCCGCGGCAAGCGGTCAATGAGACCGAGGGCGTAAAGATCAACGAAACCACGCCAGGCTCCGCCGATAGTGCACCCGTCTCCCACCGAGAAAACCACCCAGTCCGGCACCTGCCACTGAAGTTGTTCGGCCAATTCCAGGGAGACCGTCTTTTTTCCCTCCACCAGGTAGGGGTTGATGGCCGCGTTGCGGTTGTACCATCCCCAACGTTCGATGGCTTCGGCTGAAAGGCGAAAGGCATCCTGGTAGTTTCCCTGGACGCTGATCACCGTAGCCCCGAAGATGAGAAGTTGGGCCAGCTTGCCGGCCGGAGCCCGCTCCGGAACAAAAATGACCGTCTTCAAGCCCACGGAAGCCGCGTTACCGGCCAATGAAGAGGCCGCATTACCCGTTGAGGCACAGGCCACGGTGGAAGCCCCGGCTTCCAGAGCCTTGGTTACTCCCAGGGCCGAGGCCCGGTCCTTCAGGGAAGCCGTTGGGTTGAGGCCATCGTCTTTAATGAAAAGCTCCCGAACTCCGAGCTCCCGGGCCAGCCGTTCGCTCCGGTAAACCGGCGTCCAGCCGACCCGGAGGGCCGAGCGAGGGCCAGCGGGCTCCACCGGCAAAAGAGGGGTATAGCGCCAGATGGTGTAGTCACGATTTTGGGAGAGGCTCTCCCGGGTTAACTCCTTCTTCACGCGGGCGTAGTCGTAAACTACATCCATGATCCCTTCCACGGGTCCGCAAACCGGGCAGGTGGTAGCATAAGGGGTTGCGGGATATTCCCGCCCACAGTTTAGACACTTCAAGTGGGTTGCGTTGTTCAACAAAAAAACACCTCTGTCCTCGAGATAAGCCAATAATTTTCATTTTTTGGCGGGCTTCCAGATCTCTTCAGCAGTCTTAGCCGAAGCGAAAAGAACTGGTACCCAGTCTGGTCAAAAACAAGAGTTGGGCACTCCCGACACTCTGGCCTTCTTTGCCGCGCGCAGCTGCCGCCGAGCCCTCGCCCCAATCGCTCAGCGCTTAGGCGAACAAGAGCGAGGTCTGCCCTGACGATTGCGCTCGGTCACCCCTTCTCAGGCATCCGCCGGCTTTGCTCTTCCCCCAGGACCATTGCCGAGCCCGGAGATGGGGCCGGTTCGCCTTTCCGCCACCAGCTCGGCGGCGATGCTCACGGCGATCTCCTCGGGGGTCTGTGCCCCTATCTTTAACCCAATGGGGGAATGTACTTGGGCCAAAAGATCTGACGAAATACCCTTTTTTTCTAAGAGCCCAAAGACCTCTCTCACCTTATTTTTACTGGCAATCATACCAATATACCGGGGCCGGGGATCGCGCTGTAAGATGGCTTCCAGGACGTGCTGGTCATACCCGTGACCATAAGTCATGATGACCACATAGTCGGCGGCCCCGATCTCCAGCTGGCGGGCCGCCTCGGGAAAAGGCCGGCAGATAACCTCGGCCGCTCCGGGCAGATTTTCGGGCCGGGCCACCTCCGGACGGTCGTCGATGACCGTCACCCGGAAACCCAAAAGGTCAGCCACTCGCGTCAGCGCCCGTCCGACGTGCCCCCCACCGAAGATAAAAAGGCGCGGTTTGGCCAAAAGGGGTTCCACAAAAACCTTGATTTTTCCCCCGCAGAGCATCCCGACGGGCTTATCCCCGTGGGGATCCAGGTCGTACGTAAGCAGGCGGGCCCGCCCCTGCCGGATGACCTCAGCGGCCTCCCTGATCACCCTACTCTCCAAAATGCCGCCCCCCACGGTTCCCAGGGTCTTTCCGTCGGGATAAACCAGCATCTTAAAACCGAGTTTACCGGGCGTTGACTCTTCCGTCTCCACCACCGTGGCCAGAGCCCCACCGCTCCCTTCTTGCAGGAGGCGAACGGCCTCCTGATAAATCTCCAACATCCTTTTCCCCCCTCGGTCAAGGCCGGAAACGGGCATAGTCTTCCGGATGATCCAGATCGGTCAAAATCCCAGGGTCATCCAGGTCTACTTCCCGGACCTCCTCCGGATGGCGGCGACTGAGTTCGCGCAACCCCAGTTCTTCCGGCAAGTCCATGATCTCGGCAACAAAACGGCGGGCAAAGACGGCGGGATGGCCGCGCCGGCCCCGGTAAGTGGGGATGACGATCGCGGCCGGCCCGGTAGTGAAAACCCGCACCAGTTCTTCCACCGTGCGCAGGGAAAAGGCGGGATGGTCGCCGGGACAGAGGAGAAAGCCGTCCAGAGTTGCTTCCAGCCTGGTTAGACCGGCTTTGATGGAAGAAAGCATCCCCCGCTGGTAGGCCGGGTTGATCACCATCTCTCCCCGTACCGCCGGGCCTCCCGCCGGGCGCCATCGTTCTCTCTGAAACAGTTGCCCCAGCGGGCCATCCTCTAGCCGCTGGCGGACAGTCTTTTCCTCGTGCCCCAGGACAACGATTAACTGCACGACCGGGGGACGGGCCAGCTTGAAAAGCACGGTCTCTAAAATGGTCCGCCCGTCAGCCCAGGGTAATAGCTGTTTGAGGGTGCCCATCCGGCGGCTTTCTCCGGCCGCCGGAACAATGGCTCCCAGGGGCCTGGCTATCTGGAAATCGACTTCCTTCCGCCTTTCCCCGTCACCCATGGCCTTAACTCCCCTTGCCAAAGGCGCAGTGTGGGAAGATACAAGGGGTACAGCCCAGGCAAATCCCGCCGTGTCCGTACCGGATGAGGTCGCGCCGGGTCAGGGTCTCCCCGGCCAAAAGACGGGGCAGGACCAGGTCAAAGACACTGCGCGGTTTGGCCAGGGCACCGGCCGGTACCCCTAACACCGGCCGTCCCTCGAGTTCCCCCAGGAGGAACATGGCTCCGGGGGAAACAGGAGCGCCGTGGGAAATGATCTTGACCCCAGCTGACCGGATGGCCAGAGGGGTGGTGTCATCGGGGGACAGCCCACCCGTCACGATGACCATTTCCGCTCCAGCCGCCACCTGAGACCTGATCTCCTGGGCGATGGTCTCCGGTTGATCTGGCAACACGGTCCGCCAGCCAATCTCGGAATCATACTCAGCCAAGCGGCTCGCCACCAGATCAGTGAAACGATCCTTGACCAAGCCGCCAGCCACCTCATTGCCGGTGACGATGAGCCCAATCCGTCGCTTGGTAAAGGGGAGAATCTTGAGAATCCCAGCCGGCCTGGAGCCTGCCTCAACCCGCCGCACCTCTTCTTCCGCCACGATCAGGCCGAGGACCTTGCACTTGGCCACCACCTGTCCGGCTTTCACCGGGGTATTATTGTGCAGAGTGGCGATCTCCACTTCGCCCACGCCATTGAATTTTTCCAGACGGTCGGCGTCCACTTTCAAGAGGCCGGCCACCTGGGCAACCACATCGGCCCAGCCTTCACCGGGCATCTTTATTTCCAAACCGTCTCCGGCAATGGCCTCCGCCAGCCGGCGAGCTGCGTCATCTTCGTGCAAAAAACCAGGTTCAAGGTCGAAGACCACCACTTCGGCCTTGCCGATGGCTCTTAACTCGGGGAGGTCTTCCGGTCGAATGATGTGACCACGGCGAAATACCGCGCCTTTATAACCGGGCACGATTTTCGTCAGGTCATAAGCCAGGGGTAACCCCACAGCTTCTTCAATCCTGACCCGCTTCATCGGCATACGTTCTCCCCTCCCCACTTTCGTCCGCTCAGGCCTTCAGTTCCAGGGCGCCGAAGCGGCAGCGACTGACGCACAAACCGCAGCCAGCGCAGAGTTCCGGGTTGATGGAGACGACTTTCTCCACGGTAATGGCCCCGTAGGGGCAAACCCGGCAGAGACCGCAGGCGGTACATTTTTCCTCATAAATGGTGGGGACAACGACGTGGGTCCGGAAGGTTCGCTCGGCCATCCGCCGGTGGGCCAGACCCCGGATTTCCTCCACAGATTTATATCCGTGGGCGTCCAACCAATCGTTGATCTCGCGGGCGATCTTCCCATAAATGGTGGGGCCGTTGAGGATGGCGGCGGTACAGACCTGGACGGCACTGGCGCCGGCCATGATCATCTCGATGGCATCGCGACCGGTGGAAATTCCGCCGACGGCGAAGATGGGGATCTTGACGACGCTGGCGGCATCATAGACAAAGCGCAAGGTCAACGGCTTAATGGCCGTCCCGGAAAGCCAGCCGTATCCCTCCTTGCTCCCCATTAAAGGTAGGCCAGTTTCGATATTAATTCCCATGACCGGGCCAAAGGAGTTGATGAGGACAAGACCATCGGCCCCCGCTTCCTCCAGGGCCTTGGCCACCGTCTTAATGTCGGAGATGTGCGGGCTCAATTTCATGAAGACCGGGACGTCAACCTCCTCTTTGGCCGCCTTCAGGGCATTGACAATGGGAGAGAGGTCGGTCCCGACGTAATGGGTAGACAGTTCCAGGGCATCGGCAAAGGGTTTAACCTGACGCGCCAGCTGGCGGATCTCCTCTGGCCGATAGCCCAAGCTGACGATGGTGGGCAAACCGCTCTGACGAGCGATGGGATACTCTTTTTCCAACCACTGTTCTGGTGGCAATTCCGACCAGAGCTCGGTATTCAGGAAACCGCCCCTGATTTCGGCCATATTGGGTTTGGGGACATCGGCAGCCACCACCGAAATGGTCTTGGTAACAATTCCGCCGGCCCCGCCCCGGGCAGCGGCCAGGATGGCCTGTCCGTCTTTCACTGGCGGCCCGGCAGCTGGCAGAACGGGATTCTTAAACTTTAACCCGGCAAAATTGACCGAGAGATCAGCCATGACCAGTCCTCCTTTAACGGGATTAAATTTTATTTATTACAATTCTACATTACTTAATAAAATCCTGCAAGGACTTGGTCCAACTTCCTAAGGTCGCCGGGTGCTCGGACGGGCTAAATGGATGTACCCACCCACTAAACCATGAGCCGCCTCGTGAATGGTCTCGGACAGAGTCGGATGAGCGTGAATCGTCGCCACGATATCTTTGACCGTCGCTCCCATGGTCAGGGCGAGCGCCCCCTCGTGAATGAGGTCGGCGGCATTTTCGCCAAAGATATGGAGGCCGAGAAGCTTCCCCTCGCCATCGGCCACCAGCTTCACCAGGCCCTCCGTTTCGCCCATGGTCACCGCCTTTCCGCTGGCGCTGTACGGGAACTTGGCCACCTGAACATTGTGACCGGCCTCCCGGGCCGCCTTTTCGCTTAAGCCCACGGTGGCCACCTCGGGGTAAGTGAAGATGGCGCTGGGGACGCGACCGTAATCCATCTCTCCGTGGCCTAAAAAGATGCGCTCCACCGCCACAATCCCTTGCGTCGAAGCGACGTGAGCCAGCATGATGCCCCCAGTCACATCGCCAATGGCATACAGCCCGGGGACGTTGGTGGCCAGACCACTGTCTACCAGAATACCCTTCGGCCCATATTTTACCCCCAGGTCGTCGAGATCAATTCCGCCGAAGTTGGGCCGCCGCCCCGTGGCCACCAGGACGTATTCTCCCGTCAACTGAACTTCACCGGCGGGAGTTTCGGCAACCACCGTCAGGCGATCCCCAGCCCTCTGGATTCCTTTGACCCGGGCCGACGTGTGAATCTCGAGCCCCTGCTTCTTAAAAACGGGTAAGAGACGGCGGGAGATCTCTTCATCGACCATGGGTAAAAGGTT
>Ga0334722_10000206_pt1 | contig 88560 bp, 66 predicted proteins | sample C3_bottom_MG_FD_207210 | JGI IMG/M metagenome (GOLD analysis project Ga0334722, IMG submission 207210) | Sediment microbial communities from Yellowstone Lake, YNP, Wyoming, USA - C3_bottom | ecosystem: Environmental > Aquatic > Freshwater > Lake > Sediment | place: USA: Wyoming | collected...
ACAAGCTACCGGCCCATGAGTTCTGTTTTATTCTTTGCTCTTTTCAGATATAATATAGAAAAATAATTCCAGGCGAGGCTCATGAACAAAATTTTAATCGCTTATGCCACCTATTACGGCTCCACCGGAAAAACAGTTAAGCTGATGGCCGAGCATCTTCCAGGCGCAGCGCTGTGTAACCTGAAGAAGGATCCCTGGCCCTCGCTGGACGGGTTTGAGCTGGTGGTGGTCGGTGGGCCAATTCATGCTGGTAAAATTCACCCGGCTGTCAGAAAATTCTGCCGCAAAAACCAGGAAAAGCTGCTGGCCAAAAAACTGGCTCTTTTCATCACCTGCATGTATGAAGGTCAAAGAGCCGAGCAACAGTTCAACCAGGCTTTTCCCGAACCTTTGAAGGCAGCTGCCAGGGAAAAGGCTATCTTGGGCGGCGAGTTCAACCTGGAAAAATTAAATTTCATAGAACGCTTTATCCTGAAAAATTTCATCGGCGCCAGGGAGTCTGCTTCCCGCTGGCAGCCTGAAGAAATAATCAATTTTGCCAGCCGGATTAAATCCCTGGCCGAAAAAACTTGAGGAAGCCTTAGCTGTTAACCATAGTGCGCAGAGCTAATAATGCTCTGGCTGAGCTTAAACTAATTTTTGATTTTTTTTCTTAATAACGAGACCTATTAAATTCGCCCTTAATTAAGAAACGGCCAGGATAATTATCTGCCTCATCGCCGCGCACCATAGTCAAACACCTGCCTGGTGTGGTCAGGAATTTAAACCCTTCTTTAGTTCTCTCTGTTAAAAAGACAGCCGGTGTGATAAATTTTTGAGTGAAACAGGACCAGAGGTTTTAACATGAAGCATCTCAAGTTTTTCTTTTTCTCCAGGCTACTGTTAAGAGCCAAAAAACAACGCTCAAAGGCCCGAACAGGTTTTCTTCCCGGGATAATGAGCCTTTTGCTGTTAGCCAGTCTTCTTCTCACCGGCCGCCAGGGCTTGGCCGCGGACAGAAATTCCACCGCCTCCCCAGATACAACCAGCAACCTGGCTGTGCCGCCATTCAGAGTGGCCAGCTGGGACCCTGATTCCGGGCTGGGCAACCACCGGGCCGTGGTCACGGTCAGGCAAAAAGCTGATGCGGTCTTTGTCCGGATCCCCTGGCGCAGACCTGACCCCTCGCCCGAGAAAAAAAGAGTCCTGGTCTTGGCCGGAAAAGAACACCAAGAGGTCAAAAACGTTTTTCCGCTGAACGTTAATAATGAATACGGAGACTTTCTCTTCCAGGCTCCTGAAGCGCCCGCAGAATATTATTTTTATTACTTGCCTTACAAATTAGAGGGAAAAAACTACCCCAAAGTTACTTACCTGCCAGCCGATTACCAGGCCGAACCAGGCTGGCTGCTGCGCAATGGCCTTAATCAAGTCAGCTCTTCTTTTAACCCCGATGCTTTCCCCCGGGCCGAAGTGGTGGCTATGGAAAGCGTGGATGAATTCAGCAGTTTTTACCCCATGGAAGTCATAGCCACGGCGGCTGAAGTCCAGAAAATTATAGACGCCCACCAGGACAAGCCTTTCCTGGTTTTTCCTGAAGACCGGCGATTTCCCGTCCGCCTGACAGATTTCCTGCCGCAGCGCTGGGTGGAAAGAGGGCCCGAGACTTCTTTTACCGGCCAGGCCGACCGGGGCGAATATTATGCTTTTCAGCTTCCAGTTTTTGCTCACCGCCAGAAATTAGATAAGGTAAACATAAAATTCAGTGACTTAACCAACACGGCCTCCGGCAGCCGGATAAAAGCTGAACTGGCTACCTGCTTTAACACTGAAGGTATAAGCTGGGAGGGAAAATATTTCCGGAAAGAAGTTTCCGTGGAAAAAGGCAAAGTGGGACCGCTGTGGTGCGGAATTCAGGTGCCCCAGGATGTGCCAACCGGCGATTATACTGGAGAGGCGGAAATTTCGGCTGAAAACGTGCCGCCCCAAAAAATAAAAATTACCCTTAAAGTCACGCCTCAAATAATAGACGAAGCTGGAGATTCTGAACTCTGGAGACTTTCCCGGCTGCGCTGGCTGAATTCTCTGCTAGCCATGGACGAGGAAGTGGTCAGACCTTTTAAGCCGCTTGAAGTTAAAGGCCGTACCATTCGCTGTCTCGGCCGGGCGCTTACTCTTTCTAAAACCGGCCTGCCGGAAAAAATTGAAAGTTATTTCACCGAAGAGATGACTTCCATTGGCTCGCAGCCATTTCCTCTTCTGGAGTCACCTTTTCAACTGGTGGTCCGAAACTTCTCCGGGCTCAGCCAGGAGCTGCGGAACAAATCCTTCCAGTTCACCAGTATGAGCCCGGGAGCGGTGAGCTGGATAGCAGAAAATGAAATTTCTTCTCTTAACCTTAAGATGAAAGTTGAAGGTCGGATGGAATTTGATGGTTTTGTGGAAATCCGGGTAGCCCTTACCGCCGCAAAAGAAGCGGAAGTTGACGACATCAGGCTGAGCTTTGCCCTGCGCGAAGAAGCCGCCTCTTACATGATGGGACTGGGCTTTAAAGGTGGCAGAAGGCCAGCCAGCTTTTCTTGGACCTGGAATAAAGAGAAAAACCAGGATGCCCTCTGGCTTGGTAATGTTAACGCCGGTTTGCAGGTTCAGCTTAGAGCCGAAAATTATTCCCGGCCGCTGAACACCAATTTCTACCAGCTCAAACCACTCAACCTGCCTCCTTCCTGGTGGAACGAAGGAAAAGGCTGGGTTTCAGTCCGGGAAGAATTCAAGGAAAACAAAAAAGACAAAATGGTGGTGTTCACGGCCGCCAGCGGAGCCCGGAAAATCAAAGCTGGCCAGACCTTGCATTTTGATTTTAACCTGCTGCTCACACCATTCAAACCGATAAACCCGGGGAAACATTTTTCAGAACGTTACTATCATGCTTATAAACCAGTTGAAGAAATTGCGGCCACGGGTGCCAACGTCATAAATGTTCACCATGCCAATGAAATAAACCCTTACATCAATTACCCGTTTCTCAGACCGGAAAAAATGAAAGCTTACATAGAGGAAGCCCACCAACACGGCCTCAAGGTCAAGATTTATTACACTATCCGGGAGCTGAGCAACCGGGCGGCTGAGCTTTTTGTGCTGAAAAGCCTGGGAAATGAAATCTTTACCGACGGCCCGGGCGGCGGTTACTCCTGGTTACAGGAACATCTGCGTTCCAACTACATTGCGGGCTGGTTTGTGCCAGAACTCAAGGACGCCGCTGTCATCAACAGCGGCATGTCCCGCTGGCATAACTACTACGTGGAAGGCCTGGCCTGGCTCTGCCGTCACGTGGGCCTTGATGGCCTCTACATAGATGATGTGGCTTTTGACCGGGTGACCATGAAACGTATCAGGAAAGTTCTGGAAAAATACCGGCCCGGCTCTTTGATTGACCTTCATTCTGCCAACCAGTACAACCCGCGAGATGGCTACGCCTCCAGTGCCAACCTTTATCTGGAGCATTTTCCCTACCTCGACCGCCTGTGGTTTGGAGAATATTTTGACTACAACAGCCCGCCAGATTACTGGTTGGTGGAAATGTCCGGCATTCCCTTTGGCCTGATGGGTGAAATGCTGGAAAAAGGCGGTAATCCCTGGCGGGGAATGGTTTTCGGCATGACAGCCCGGCTACCCTGGTCCGGAGACCCGCGGCCCCTCTGGAAAATCTGGGATGAATTTGGCCTGACTGAGGCACAGATGTTCGGCTTCTGGGCCTCTTCCTGTCCGGTTAAAACAGGCCGCGATGACATTCTGGCCACAGCTTATGTAAGAAAAGACGGAACGTTAGTTGCTCTGGCCAGCTGGTCAAAAAAGACTGAGAATTGCCAGCTGGTGATTGACTGGAAAAAGTTAGGACTGGACCCGAAAAACGCAGTCATAGAAGCACCGGCTGTAGAAAATTTCCAGCCAGCTCGCCGTTTTCAGCCAGGTGAAGCCATTCCTGTGGAGCCAGGAAGAGGCTGGGTTTTAATCATCAAACCCGGAAGCAAAGCGTAAAATTAACCGTAGTAAAATAGCTCAGAGATTTTATCTGGGCGAGGTGAACTTTTTAACTAATAAACTAAGTAGCCTGACTGAAAAACCTTAAAAACTTTTTTCAAATCATAGAAGAGGAATGACAGAGAAAAGCTCCGTCAGTTAATTAAAATCAGTCGTTAAAAAGCTGAATCTTTAATGACAAAACGCTTGCAGGCCAGATTACAGAATTTTAAAGAAACAGCCGATTTTTCTTGACAGTAAAGAACAAAAAATTTTAATTTATTAGTGATGTATTTTATAAAATATTTTTTAAGGAGGGGCACTTGAACAAAAAAACTTTTAGCTTATTTCTGGCCATTGCTCTAATTGTCTTTCTGTGCAGCTTTTCTGCTGCCCAGAAATCAACAGCCAAAAAAGTGGCTCTGAAAAAAGTGGAAAACACAGACCCGGCTCTGCGACTCAAGTGGCATGAACAGCATCTCGCCATGAAAAATTCAACCCCTTTTAAGAACCTGAAATGGCGCTACATCGGCGGTGAGCTGGAAACTCAAGGTGGAAGGTGCACTGATGTGGAAGTGCCGAGAAACAACAAAAAGGTAATTTACGTGGCCACAGCCAGCGGTGGCCTTTGGAAATCAGAGAATGCCGGAGTAACCTTTGAACCAATCACTGATGACTTCCCCACCCTGTCCATCGGGGACATAGCCGTATCTGAATCCAACCCCAACATCATCTACGTAGGTACCGGAGAAGCCAACATCTTCCGGGCCTCCATAGCCGGCACTGGCGTCTATAAATCAACTGATGGCGGCAAAACCTGGCAGCATTGTGGCCTGACTGACACAAACACCATTGCCAGAATCAGGATTCATCCCACTAACCCGGACATTGTCTACGTGGCCGCCTCCGGACACGAATGGACCTACAACCCTGAACGCGGTGTTTTTAAGACCACTGATGGCGGGAAAACCTGGCAGAAAGTCCTCTACGTAGATGAAAAAACCGGTTGTATTGACCTGGTGATGGACCCGAAAAACCCGGACACCCTGATCGCCTCCATGTGGAATAGAATCAGGCAGCGCTGGAGTGACCCGGTGCCTGAAGATGGCGATTACCTGTACAAAACGACCGACGGCGGAAAAACCTGGAAAAAGCTGACCAGCGGACTTCCTGAGACCAAGTACACTGGACGTATCGGCCTGGACCTCTGTGCCAGCAAGCCTAATGTGGTTTACGCTTATGTAGACAACCACACCCCTATCCGTCAGCCCTCACCCAACGAAAGAGACTCTTACGGCCGGCTTCGCACTTATCCGGACATCGTTGGCGCTGAAGTGTACCGCTCTGATGACCAGGGCGAAACCTGGAGAAAGGTCAACCCTTCAGACCGGCTTTTTGAAAGGTTCGGCGGTACCTACGGCTGGGTTTTCGGACAGATAAGAGTGGACCCCAACAACGAAAACGTCGTCTACCTGATGGGCCTTGGCCTCTATAAATCAACTGACGGCGGGAAGACCTGGACTCAGCTTTACTGGGAAAACCTTCACGGCGACCATCACGGGTTGTGGATTGACCCGGATGATTCCGACCACCTGCTCAATGTGAACGACGGTGGCTGCAACGTGTCTTTTGATGGCGGCAAAACCTGGCAGGATTTTCATCGGAAAATTCCAGCCATTCAGTTTTATACCGTGGCTTTTGACATGGAGAAACCGTTTACCGTTTATGGCGCGGTTCAAGACTCTGGCACCCACCGCGGTATAGGTGTGGCACCGCAAACGGAGGCCGTGGCAGCGGGCCAGCGCCGCTTTGGGATGGCCCGCGTGCGCTGGGAACCAGCCCCGGGTGGTGAAGGTACGACCATTGCCGTGGACCCGAGCAACCCCAACATTGTCTATTCTTCATCTTTTTACGGACGTTTGATGCGTTCTGAATACAAAAACGGAACCTGGACGAGCAAAGACATCTATCCCAGACCGGCCGAGGGAGAACCAGAATACCGTGGCCAGTGGCTGGCACCGACTATTATTTCACCGCATAATCCCCAAATTATTTACCATGGATTCCAGTATGTTTTCCGCTCCCTTAACCGGGGCGATACCTGGGAAAGAATCAGCCCTGACCTGACCGCCTTTGACCCGAAAAAACAGGGAAAGCTTCCCTATGCCATACCTTTTGCTACTCTTACTGCTCTGGCTGAATCACCGCTTAAATTCGGGTTGATTTACGCTGGCTCGGATGACGGGCGGGTGCACGTCACCAGAGATGGTGGAGCAACCTGGACAGAAATCACGGCTGGCTTGCCCTACAACAAGCATGTCTGGTGTATTGAACCATCTAAATTTGACCTGGGCACGGTTTATATAGCCCTGATTGGCCGGCATGATGATGACTTTGCACCTTATGTCTTTAAATCCAGCGATTTCGGCAAAACCTGGGTTAGCATCAGCAGTAATTTACCTGGCGGGCCAACCAACGTCATCCGGGAAGACCCAAAGAAAAAAGGCGTGCTCTACGTGGGAACAGATTATGGAGTTTATGTCAGCACGGACGACGGACAGAGCTGGAATTACCTGGGCAGCGGCTTACCAAACGCCCCGGTCTGGGACCTTAAAATTCATCCCCGGGATAACATGCTCATCATTGCCACCAACGGACGCGGCATGTGGGTTATAGATGACCTTTCGCCTTTGCAAAAATAGAAGCCCGGAGAAGAGGCCACCTTTCTCGCGAAAGGTGGCCTTTTCTCTGAAAGCAATTTTTCCCGGGCTGGGAATTAATCAGTGGCCCGGACAAAAACTTAGAACCTTAAAAGGAGTCAGAAAACAAAAAGTTGCTGAACCGCAAAATTCACTGGCCGCCCAAAATAATTTTCCGCTATTTTTATGAGCTATAAATAAAAAGGCTGGTCAGGCAAAAGACCTCAAGCGCCTGAGCTCTGAATTAGTGGAATTAGAAAAATAAAATAAAATAAACCACAAAATACATATAGCCAGAATAGCTCAGAAAGCTTATCATGATACTAACTTTAAAGGGAGGCACGACATGCTTCTGATTAAAAGAAAAAAAAGTTTAAGCCCGTTAATCCCGGCCGTCCTGGCTTTATTTCTCCTTCTGGCTGGCTCTATCTTCCTGCAAGCTTCTGAGGAACATGGGCGCTTTGAAGATTTTTTTATTGATAAAGCCATGCGCCTTAATTTCTATCTGGTGGGAGATGCCCGCACAGAAGAGTTCATCCTTCAAAGCATCTACCAGGAACCGCTCTGGCCCGAAAGCCAGACCAACCTGACCAACCCTTTCAATTACGGCCATTATTTCATAAAAGTTTACGAGGTGGCCAGCAACCGGTTAATCTATGCCAAGGGCTTTGACTGTATGTTTGGTGAATACCGGACTACTACCCCGGCTCTTAATGGCGTGAAGAAGGTGTTCCAGCGGGCCGTCAGAATTCCCTGGCCCAGAAGAAAAGTTCAGGTGGTAATCGAATCCAGAGATAAAAAGAATATCCTTCATCCGGTCTTGGTAGAAACCATAGACCCCGGTGATTATCATCTGATTAAAGAAAACGCCCGGACAGCGGATTATCTTTTTGAAGTTAAAAAAAGCGGGCCAGCGGCGGAAAAAGTGGATGTGGTTTTCCTGGCTGAAGGGTACACACTTGAAGAAAAGGATAAGTTCGTTAACGACGTAAAAAAGTTTGCTGGCTACCTTTTTGAGGTTGAACCTTACAAAAGCAATCAGGAAAAATTCAACTTCTACGGTGTCTTCCGGCCATCAGCGGAAAGCGGCATGGATGAGCCCCGGCAGCAAGCCTATAAAAATACGGTCCTGAAGGCTTCCTTCAACGCCTTTGACCTTGACCGTTACCTGCTGACCGAAGAAGGCTTCCTGCTCCGAGAGCTGGCCGCCCAGGTGCCTTATGATACTATCGTGGTTCTGGTTAACAGTAAAAGGTATGGCGGCGGGGGTATTTACAATGATTATTGCATCACCACTGTGGACAACCAGGCCAGTAAGGCCGTTTTCCTGCATGAGTTCGGCCACTCGTTTGCCGGTCTGGCTGATGAATACTACACTTCAGAAGTAGCTTACAACGAATTTTATCCACCAGGGGTAGAGCCTCTGGAACCAAACATCACGGCCCTGCTGGACCCGGAAAACCTAAAATGGAAGGATTTGGTCTCTCCCGGGGTTAAGATTCCCACGGAGTATGGAAAAGAAGAAATAGAAAAGCTTCAGGCTGAAAGAAGGACTAACTTTCAGGAAATGACCAAAGCTCTGGATGAAGCCAAAAAGAAAAACCTGAAAGAAGCAGAAATCAAGAAGCTGCAGAAAAAATACCTGGATAAAGACCAGGCCCTTCAGGCCAGAATTCAAGAAGTTCGCCAGCGGTATAAAGACCTGGAAGATAAAGTTGGAGCGTTTGAAGGTGCCGGTTATTCTTCAAAGGGACTTTACCGTCCGATGATGTACTGTCTTATGATTTCCAGCCCAAAGATGGAATTCTGTAAAGTCTGCCAGCGAGCCATTCAGAAGATGATTGATTACTACAGCCAGTAAACATCACGGGAAAGCACGGTTAAACCTATTTTTTAAAAGGAGCAAACCTTGATGAAGCCCAAGAGTATGGTCACCTTTATTCTGGGAGCGGTTCTGATGCTTATGGGATTGTGGGTGGTCGTAGCCTACAAGAGCTTCGGCGGAATAGTCCCTCTGCTAATCGGCGGAAGCCTGGTTTACCTGAGCTGGGGCCGGAGCCGAACAGCTACTATAGCGTTTGGCCACGCCATTATTGTGGTCGGCTGCTTTCTGGTCACCTGGGGAATTTACCTTCTTCCTTTTTCCCGGCCGACCTTAGCCCATGTCCTTGGCCGGCCCCTGTTCTGGGGCTTTATTTCTATTTTTGGGGGAATCTGCGCCAATTATCATGGCTTCTGCGCCTGTGTCAGGAAAAAGCTTTAGCTTTAATTTAAGCTTTTTTTTTAGAATATTGATGGCCAGAAGCTACCTGAATTGCTTCCCGTTTCTCCGTGGGTGTATGTACCAAAAACCAGAGCAATAAAAGTAGCTGAGTTTAACTTTTTTCATTGGCACTCTCAGACCGGATTCCGTTAAAAAAACAAAAAAACACTTGACAAAATATTATAATGAGTATAATTTTATATTGGTTATAAAATTATAGCAATTTTAATATGAGAGCTGACATGGAATTAAGAGAAAAATCAAAAAAACGCTGGACGGCTGACGACATCAGGAAGTATTTTGCCCAGCATGACCTCAGAATTTCGGTTTACCGCCTGAAGATATTTGAATACCTGATCAACGAACGCACCCATCCGACAGCGGAAGAAATCTACCAGCACCTGCAAAAAGAACTCCCAGCGATCTCTCCCGGGACAGTTTATAACACCCTGAGGTATTTCCTGGAGAAAAAAATCATCCAGCAGGTCAACGTGGAAAAAAATGAAGCCCGCTACGATGCCACCCTGTCCTGGCACGGACACCTGAAATGTCTGGGCTGCGGAAAAGTTTTTGACGTTCACATAAAAAACCTCGAGCTCAGCGGACTGGAAGGCTTTGAAATTTTTGAAAAACATTTAGACCTTAAAGGGCTGTGCCCCGAGTGTCTGAAAAGAAAAAAATATTAAATGGAGGGTATAAATGGCTAAAAAGTACGGCATCTACAAATGTCTGAAGTGCGGGAACATTGTGGAAGTCCTGCACGAGGGCGTAGGCAAGCTGGTTTGCTGCGGTGAGGAAATGGTTTTTATGGAAGCCAAGACCGCAGACACCAGCCAGGAAAAACATGTTCCCTACATTGAGAAGGTCAGCGGCGGCTACCTGGTAAAGGTTGGTCAGAACGTAGCTCATCCCATGGAAGAAAAGCATTACATTGAATGGATTGAACTTATTGCTGACGGAAAAGTCTACCGACAAGAATTAAAGCCGGGAGATAAGCCGGAAGCCTTCTTCCCCGTAGAAGCTCAGCATGTCTGGGCCCGCGAATACTGCAACATTCACCTTCTCTGGGAAAACAAGAATTAATCGGCAAAAAATTAGAACGGCAAAAAATTAAGGAGGTATAAAATGGAACAAAACGAAACAAAAGGCATGCTTTTAATCGGTGAAAAGCTTCCAGAAATGGAAGTTCAGACCACTCATGGCAAGAAAGTCCTGCCCAAGGACTATGCCGGCAAATGGCTGGTGCTTTTTAGCCACCCGGCAGATTTCACCCCAGTTTGCACCACAGAGTTTGTCTCCTTCGCCAAGAACTACGACAAATTCCAGAAGCTCAACGCCGAGCTGCTTGGACTGTCCATTGACCAGGTTTTCAGCCACATCAAATGGGTAGAGTGGATTGAGAACGAGCTCAAAGTGGAAATTCCTTTCCCCATCATTGCTGATGACATCGGTAAGGTGGCCATGAAAATGGGTATGCTCCATCCAGGTGGAGGCAACAAAACTGTCCGCGCTGTCTTTATCATTGACCCTGAAGGCATTATCAGGCTAATCCTCTACTACCCGGCAGAAGTCGGCCGCAACATATCCGAAATACTGAGAATCCTGGAAGCCTTCCAGGTCTCAGATAAGCTCAACGTGGCTATGCCGGCCAACTGGCCCAACAATGAGCTGATTAAGGACCACGTTATCGTCCCGCCGCCGACAGATGTTAAGACCGCCAAAGAACGCAAGAAACAGTATGAATGCTTTGACTGGTGGTTCTGCCACAAAAAGGTGTGATTTAAGCAATATCCCACTGAAGAAGAGCTGGCCCCTACAGGTCAGCTCTTCTTCTTTTTTTAAAAAAGCACAGTCTCAAAGGTCCAGAAAACGTTCTTTCCCTCTCAAACTAATCAGCATTTTTGCTGGAAAGCTCAAAGTCAAAAAAGAACTCACCCCGGTAATTATTAAACTATAAAATACAGATGTTCTTGCTCAGATAGCCCTGGGCTTTTATCCAGCAGATGTACTTCCGCACGCGAATTATGATCTTCACCGCCTTGAAACACAGGAAGAAGGAAAAGGCTGGCAGATAAAGCTCCCAAACGCACTGGCCGCCGTTCATTTTGGGAAGGAAAAAGAAATAATGGTTTGCCTGCTCCCCTGGAACACCTACTCAAAGAAAGCTGCTCCAACCCTTAAAGCAGTTTCAGAAAGTAAACCGGAAGCCCAGGACCCGGCAGCCTGAAACTTCTTCTCTGAGTGAGTCCCGGCCGGAATTTAAAAATTACCCTAAAAACGATTGGACAAGATACACCTGATATGGTTACCTAAGCTGAGGAATAAAGGCTTTATCAGGGAATAAAAAAAATGGTGGAGCTGACCGGGCTCGAACCGGCGACCCCGTGACTGCCAGTCACGTACTCTCCCAACTGAGCTACAGCCCCACGTGCCTTAACATAATACAAAAAACCCTTAAATCCGTCAAGACGAGCCTGCGAATTATGCTGGTTAGAAATAACAACAGAGATTACCCGCTCCGAAAAAATGACCAGGACCTTCTTCATTTTTAGCAGGTGGCCAGCAAGTGGATGTTTGTTGAGATACTTAATTTGGCTAATTTTTCTGGCTCATCCGGCTATATCGTGGGCAAGAATGAGAGATGCCTGGTTCCTTAAACCTAATTTGAATCTTGATTTGAATCTTGGCCAGGTCCTCGAAAATGAAGCTAATTGAAGAAATATCAACAAAATACAGAACATTCCTCACCGACCATCTTTAAAACCTTCATCGTTGAGTCCTCTGTTCGCTCATTGAAAATGATGATTCTCCGAGTTTACCCATTTAAAAGTCGGAAGGACCATTTTTCTTAGCTGTGCAGCCCGCCCAGCTCATCCAAGCTGACTAATGGCCAGCCTCTCCAAACCACCAGACAAATAATTTTATCACCCAAGTGGCATCAGCCAGATAATAAATTTACATGCCAAAAGAGCTATTTTTTTTATTTATTCTTGGTGAACAATTTGATAAATATTAAATATGTCCGATGATAAGACTAAATTTGTGAACCTGGAGGAATAAAAATGAGCTTAAACACTAAAACTGCGAGCATATCTTCAGCGAACAACAGGGCTTTTGACCTGATTAAAAGCAAGAAAACCGGCAACCTGACCGGAAAAACAAGGGCTAAATTAACTTCTGCTGGCCACGCACCGGCGCGACAGCTATTAAACATTCTCTTCCTCCTGGTGATATTCTCCGTTGCTTTCCTGAGCTCATCTTCCTACTGCTTCAGCTGGCCGGCTGCTGACGAGTCCGCCACCGTCCAGACCCCTGGCCCGGCTGCTCCCTATGACCTGAGGGTTGAGTACCTCACCAACCCTCTGGGGGTTGATGTCCAGAAACCGCGGTTTTTTTGGAAAAACAGTCATTCTGAACGCGGCCAGAAGCAAACTGCTTATGAGCTCATAGTTTCCACTTCTCCCACAGCAGAAAAAGGAGATGTGTGGGCGACAGGGAAAGTTAATTCTGACTCTTCCATTCAAATTGTCTATGATGGTAAGGCACTCCAGAGCAACCAGACCTACTACTGGAAGGTGCGCATCTGGGATGAACAGGGCCGGGTCAGCCCCTGGAGCCAGGTGGCTCGCTTTGATACCGGTCTTCTTTCCCCCTCTGACTGGAAAGGAGAATGGATTAGTGGCGATAACCTTCTCCGAAAGGAATTTGAGCTTCCTTCATCTCCCCGCAGGGCCAGAGTTTTTATCTCCGGCCTGGGGTATTATGAACTCAGAATAAACGGCCGCAAGGTTGGTGACCATGTTCTGGACCCGGGCTGGACAACCTTCTCCAAACGGGCCCTTTATGTCACCTATGAGGTCACCCGAGCTCTCCGGAAGGGCCGCAATGCTCTGGCCGTGATGCTCGGTCAGGGCTGGTACAAAGACCGCGCCCTGATGCTGCAGCTCTACGTAGAAGGCGATGACGGCAGCTTGACGGAAATTCACTCTGATACTTCCTGGAAAACAGCTCGTGGACCTATTCTGGAAGACAGCGTTTACCATGGAGAAACCTATGACGCCCGCCTGGAACAACCCGGTTGGGACCAGCCAGGTTTTGAGGAAAAAGACTGGAAACCGGCCCAGAAGGCTAAAACTCCAGGCGGTGTTCTCTCGGCTCAGCTTATGCCAGCGATTAAGGTAGTAGATACCATCGTGCCTCTGACCATGACCAACCCGGCTCCTGGCGTTTATGTCTTTGATTTAGGCCAGAACATCAGCGGCTGGGCTCAGCTCCGGGTTCGCGGTCCCCGTGGCGCCGATGTCCGGCTGCGCTTTGCTGAGCTTCTCTACGAAAACGGAATGATTAACCAGGAAAACCTGCGCTCGGCCCGGGCCGAGGACCACTACATCTTAAAAGGCGAAGGCGAGGAAATCTGGGAACCAAGATTTACCTACCACGGTTTCCGCTACATTGAAGTTACCGGTTATCCCGGCACCCCAAAAATAGATTCCGTGCGCGGCCGGGTGGTGCACACGGCGGTGGCTCCGGTCGGGAATTTTTCCTGTTCCAAACAGATTCTCAACGACATTCAGCGTATTATCCTCTGGGGACAGAAAACTAACTTGCACAGCATCCCCACTGACTGCGACCAGCGCGACGAGCGCATGGGCTGGATGGGTGATGCTCAGGTGACGGCTGAAGAAGCCATGATGAATTATGATATGGCTGCTTTCTACACCAACTTTCTGCGCAACATCAGGGATGTCCAGGGCGATGATGGTTCCATCACTGATACCGTTCCTCACATCTGGGGTTCACGGCCGGCGGACCCGGCCTGGGGCACCGCCTATCCCCTGATCGCCTGGTACATGTACCAGTACTACGGCGATAAAAGAATCCTGGAAGAGCATTATGACAGCCTGAAAAAATACGTGGAGTTCCTGAAAAGCAAGGCTGAAAACGGCCTGGTGAAATACAGTTATTACGGCGACTGGGTGGCCATTGACAAATGCCCGGGAAGTCTGGTCTCTGCTTTTTATTATTACTACGATGTAAAGATACTGGCTGAGGCGGCGAAAATTCTGGGAAAGCAGCAGGAAGCTGAAGTCTACTTCAAGTTAGCAGCCCAGATCAAAGAAGCTTTTAACCGCGAATTCTTAGACCAGGCGACCAGAAATTATGCCGGCGGCAGCCAGACAGCCAACACCCTGCCGCTCTTCATCGGCCTGGTGCCGGACAAGGCCCGAGGTGGTGTGTGGGGCAACTTGTTTAACGACCTGGTTTACAAACACGACTCCCACCTGACCACTGGAATTATCGGCACCAAGTACATTCTGGATGTCCTGACCATGTTCGGCAACTCTGACCTGGCTTATGACATCATGACTAAAACCGACTTCCCGAGCTACGGCTACATGATTAAAAACGGCGCCACTACCCTCTGGGAACTCTGGCAGAAACGCGAAGGACCTTCTATGAATTCCCACAACCACCCCATGTTCGGCAGCGTAGGCGCCTGGTTTTACCGGGCTCTGGCCGGCATTAACCTGGCTCCGGATTCCACAGCCTTTAAGAAACTGATAATAAGACCGCAGATGGTCAGAGACCTGACCCATGCCTCAGGTTCCATCTATACCATTAACGGCCAGGTGAGCTGCTCCTGGGAAAAAGGCGACCGGAAAATAAAACTGAATGTGGAAGTGCCGGTGGGCAGCCAGGCCGAAGTCTACCTTCCGGTCTTCAAGCTGAGAAACCTGAAGCTCTACGAAAGCCAGGTTCTTCTCTGGGCTGACAACGAGCTCAAAAACAAGGCCGCTGGTGTTGATAGCCTGGAGCTTAAAGGCGGGAATTTCATACTCAAGGTTGGCTCCGGAAGCTATCATTTCATCCTGGAAGGAGAATGAAGTCAGCCGGAGCTTTTGATTACTCCAGACGAATAACTGAAGGATAGTTGGAACTCTCTGATAATCTGGCCAGCTGAGGTGTGGCCAGTTCTAAAATAGTGTTTTTAGGGAAGCGGCCAAAAGGCAATAAACGAAGAAGAAAAAGAAGAAAAAAAAAAGACAAACTGGATAAGCACCAAAAAATAAAAAAAGAGTAGAGAAGTCAAGCTAAACGGAGTCCACAAAATAAAAGATTAACCAGATAAAGTTCTCACCACAAGTAAAGAAAGTTACTGAATTTACCGCTACTGCAGTTAAAGAAGGCTCTGACCCATAAAAGAACTGGACCAACTATTTTTGTACCTTTTTAAAATTTTAATTTTTGGTTGCCAAATTTGTGCTGAATTTGTTAAGTTTAATATCCAAACCTTAATCTTTGGAACCCAAAAAGGAAAATATCAAATGCCAAGCAAATTCAAAAACACAAAAAAAACGCGGTGGCCTGACCACACCAGATGGTTATTTTTTCTAGCTGCTTTCTGGACTTTTATCCTTCCCGCCTTCAAGGCTGAAGCTCAGGTGACCCTGGTCAAGAATAAGAAAAGTTCCTACCAGATCGTCTTGCCCCTCAGCCCATCTCCAGAAGAAAAGCGGGCCGCTGAATTCCTGAACCAGCATCTTCAGAAAATCTCTGGACTAACGCTCCCGGTTATCTCTTCAGATAAACCAGAAGGCAAGCATCTGGTCATTATTCGTAAATCGTCAGAATTAGAGCAACCGGATGACTTCCGGGTTTTTACCCGCGGCCATCGTCTGTACATCCTCGGCGGCCAGGGTAAGGGCTGTGTCTACGGGGTGGGTGAAATTTTAGAACGATATTTTGGCGTAAGATACTACAGCCCGGATTACGTGGTTATTCCCCGCTCCTCCACCCTGAAGGTTCCAGCCCTGGACCTTAAGGGCCATTCGCCAAACACCTACCGGAATGTAAACGGCCAGTTTTCTCAGGACCCTGATTACCGTGATTTTCACCGCCTCCATACCATAGATGACGTCTTTGCTCGAGGTTTCTATGTCCACACTTTTCAGAGACTTATTCCCTGGCAAGAATATTTCAAAGACCATCCGGAGTATTTTGCCTGGCTCAACGGCCAAAGGGTTATTGACCAGCTCTGTCCATCCAACCCCGAAGTGCAACAACTAATCATCAAGAAGCTGGAGCAGGAAATGAAAGCCCAGCCGGAAAAGAAAGTCTGGTCTGTCAGCCAGAACGATAACTTTTCTTACTGCCAGTGCGAGAACTGCCGGAAGATAATTGAAGAAGAAGGCAGTCCGTCCGGACCGATTCTCAGGTTAGTAAACGCTGTGGCTTCTCATTTTCCGGATAAAATAATTTCCACCCTGGCCTACCAGTTCAGCCGTCAGGCTCCCAAAATCACCCGACCGGCAGAAAACGTGCAGATAATGCTCTGCACCATTGAACTTAACCGGAGCAAACCCATCGCCGAAGACCCGACCAGCGCTTCTTTTGTTCAGGACCTCAAAGACTGGTCGCGCCTGACAAAAAACATTTATCTCTGGGATTACACCGTGAATTTTGCCCACAGCATCAGCCCTTTCCCTAATCTGCACACTCTCAAGCCCAACATTCAGCTCTTCGTCAAACACGGGGTGCGCCAGCATTTCCAGCAGACAAATACCGGCACCGGTCATGAATTTTCTGAGCTCAAATGCTACTTGCTGGCTAAATTGCTCTGGAATCCGGAAGAAGATGTAGACCGTCTGATTAAAGAATTTACCGACGGTTACTACGGGCCGGCCGCTCCCTGGATAAGGCGTTATATTTACCATCTGCAATCTGAAATACTTAAAACCGGCGAATGGCTGGACATCTACGGACCGCCTAATAACCATCAGAATACCTTCCTGTCCGAAGAAAACATCCGGGCCTACAACGAATATTTCGACCGGGCCGAAGAAGCTGTAGCCAGCCAGCCTGACTATCTGCTTCATGTGCGGACGGCCAGGATGGCTCTCCAGTATGCTGAAATAGAAATCGCCAAAGCTGATATGTTCGGCCCGCGCGGCTTTTACGAAGAAATAAACGGAGATTTTGTGCCCAAAAAACACCTGCTGGAGGCCCTGGAAAAATTCTACGATACTGCCATAAAGGCCAAGGCTGCTCCAGTTAACGAGTCCGGTTTAACCTGTGAAGAATATTACCGGCTGACCAAACGTTTCCTGGAAACTCAGGTTAAAGGTAACCTGGCTTTCAGGAAAAAAGTTACCGCCAACCCACCTCCGGCCACCAAGTACAGCGGCGGAAATCTGGCCCTGCTGACCAACGGTGTGCGCGGAGCCAATGATTTCAAGGTCCACTGGCTCGGCTGGGAAGGACAGAATTTTGAATTGCTGCTGGACCTGGAAAAGTCGGTGGAAGCCTCAGTCATTGAAATAAGCACCCTGTGGGACGCCAAAAGTTGGATACTGCACCCGGTTTCTGTAAGCTGTTATGTTTCAAAGGACGGAACCAACTTTGAGCTTATCGGCACGCAAAAATACGAAGATGACCAGAAGAAGGCCGAAGTCAGCAAAATCTGGAGTTTTCCGGTGAGTGGCCGGTCGTTCAGGTGGGTAAAATTTGAAGTTCAGGGCACGCTCAAGCTTTATGATTGGCATCCTTCGGCCGGCGGCAAATCCTGGGTCTTTGTAGATGAGATTGTCGTGCGCTAAAATTCTTGGGCGTCGCTTGCTCTGGTGCTTTGTATGTTAGCCAATAATTTTTGGCCTTTTTTCTTTTTTCTCATTTTTATTTTCTTATTCCTTACCGGGGGCTTTTGATTTATCACTCACCGAAATAGTGGCCAAAATAAAATAGACTATGGAAACAATCAAAAACCACAGCTTGAACGAACTCGACGACAGCCGACCGCTGAAGTTCAACCAGGCCAGAACAAGACAGGCCGCCAGAGTTAAGATGGAGAAAATTTTTAACCATTTATGTTTCATATTTTTATCCTTTCTGGTTCATTGCTTCTAAAAAATTTGTAAAACCGTTTTTAATTCCAGATAAAAATCTTCCGGCTGGCTGACCGGAATGTTTCCTGACCTCATCAGTGAAGATGCTGAACTTTCTTTTTTCTTCGGGAAAAAATAACACGGTAATCATAACCGTCACCTTAATCTCTCTTCTATTTTTTTCCTTTTAACCAGGCAAAACCCATTGCCTTTTCTTTCTCCTAACTTCAAGCCGCAGGCTTTTCAGCCTCACCTTTTCTGGCGCCCAGGTTTAACACCAGGTAAAAAACCATGGCGAACAGATAGCCTGGCAGCCAGCGGAAATAAAGATGCAGGGGCAGAAGAAAAGCAAAAAGAAGGCTCCCACCCCAGACCAGCAGAACCTTCCAGTTAAAAGCCTGTTTTCTGGTTTCAGCCTGGTAACGGGGAATCCCCAGCCTGGGAAAAATCCAGTGTTCGGTAAAGACCACCGCGCCGACGGGCATCAAAACCAGACCATAAATGGCCACGTAATCCAGAAGCTTCATGAAAAAGAGCGGAAAACAGGACAGAACCGAAGTAACCAGGCCAGCCACCAGGGTTATCTTCCAGCGTGGCCAGCCAGTCACAGTCTGAAGGGCCAGTCCGGCCCGGTAAAGAGTAGGATTAGCCGTCGTCCAGCCTGCCAGCAGGACCGCCGCCGCTCCGGCCAGCCCCAGAGCCTCATAAGCCATCTTGCCTGGATGCATTTCGCGACCGATGGCCGCCACCATCACCCCCGAACAGAGCCAGGCCAGAAAATGACCAGAATACATACCAAAGGCTGAATAAAACCCGTAGGTCCATTTCTTTGCGTAGCGGAAAAGGGCCATATCCGACAGCCCTACGTGCATGGCCAGGTTGCAAAACCAGGCAAAAAAGACTACATGCCAGAAACCGAATTTCTCCTGCCCAGCGGCTACTACCCCATTCCAGATTCTGGTAGTAGCTATTTCCCAGAAATTGCTGAAATCCGCCCTGACTCCGAGCTTGGGCAGGCTGACCAGAGCCCCGGCCACAAAAGCCAGGAAAATCCAGGGTGAAGCCACTTCCGCAAAGCGGCTGAGTTTTTCAAAGCCCAGAATGGCCAGAAAAGTGAACAGTAAACCAATGGCCAGACAAATTAACACCCAGAGAGGACTGTTCGGAAAGACATCGTTAAGCTGCGGTACTTTCAGACCAAAAGCCAGGCCCACGGCTGTGGCTGAAACAGAAATCATGGCCCCGGCCAGGATGCAGTAGAGAAAAGCATTGGCGATGTTGTAAATAATGGTCACGCCCGGTCCGGCTATTTTCCTCAGATACCAGTAAAGGGTTAACCGAGTGTCAACGGCAATCGGGGCACAGAGGAAAGTCCAGCTGAGAACAGCCAGCAGGTTACCCAGCAACAACCCCAGGATGAGGTCCGAAGCCCGCAACCCGTGGAGCACAAAAAAAGCTCCGATGACGAACTCGGTGGCTGCCACATGCTCGCCAGCAAAAACACTGGCAAACAGCACCCCGGGTTTCAGTTTATCAGTGGTTACCGGTTCGCGGTCAAATTCGTAAAGCTTGTCCATACGAGAAGCAAGAGCGGTCAGGTCCAAAGCCATCTACTTCTCCTTTCTTAGACCATTTTTTTCTTTCTAATTATAATCATTTGAAAAACAAAAAAAACGAAATTTTTCTGCTGGCAGAAAACAATCCTTCATTTAAGAGCACTTTCTAAAATCGGACGGCCAGACAGCTAGCACAAAAATCAGCTCAAAGAAAGAAGCGAGACTCATCAGATCTGAAATTTTAAGGATTTTCCACTCCCCACACCTATTTTGTCCAGATTCTTATGAAATGAATATCAATCAGGCCAGAAAGAGGTCAAGGCAGGAGGAAAAAGACCATAAGGAAAAGGCCAGGCCTAAGAAAATGCTGATGATGGCGATGATGATAAAGATGAAGAGAAGAAAGTTGTGTCTGTTTTGCCAGAAAAACAAAGCCCGAAAAGAAAGAAAATAGGAAACATAATTCACCAATGATCTCTCCTGTCCGTTATTCGGTATCGATTGGCTATTCTGGCTTTAAATTCTTCATCGAGCCAAAAAATGGGCTTGTTTTTACAAAAACCTTTTTAATTTTACTGAAAATGGTTATAAAATATGGCTGGTTTTAATCCTGATTTTAATAAATGGAGAAGAGTAATGAGTAAAACAAAGGATGAATTCAACCAGATTAAATCCCGAAGGGAATTTTTTAAAATTCTGGGCGCGGGCGTAGTAGCCAGCTCTTCCCTGCCCCTGATAGCCCAGACCTCAGTCAACCCTTTAAGCCGTCAGTTTGAGGCCCAGGAGCCCCCGATTCCTAAAGCTTCAGGACCGGTCTCTCCAGATGACCACCGCTTCTGGTCCTTTGTCCGCGAACAATTTCCCATAACCAAAAACAACAAGATTATTTACATGAACAACGGCACCATGGGACCTTCGCCTTACTACATCCAGTGGGTTTTCTTCCGGAAAGAAGAGGAAGTTAATTTCAACGGTATCTACGGCGGACACGATGTGGCCAGAGCCAGGGTAGCTAAGTTTATTAACGGTCAGGAAAAAGAAATAGTCCTGACTCACAACGTGACTGAAGGTATCAACATCGTGGCTCAGGGCTTTAAGATGAAAAAAGGAGAGGAAGTCATCATCACCAACCACGAACATGCGGGAAATGCTATCCCCTGGTTCACCAGAGCCCAGCGGGACAGAATTGTAGTCAAGGTGGCACCTCTGGGTCGCGATGCGGCTGAGACTCTGAACAACATAGAAAAAGCCATCAGCAAAAAGACCAGGATTATTTCCATACCCCACATGACCTGTACTAACGGCCAGATTCTGCCAGCCAAAGAAATCATCAAGCTGGCCCACAGCAAGGGTATTCTGGTGCTGTTGGATGGAGCCCATCCGCCGGGCATGTTTAAAGTTGACGTCAAAGACCTGGATTGTGATTTTTATGCTGCCTGTGGACACAAATTCCTGATGGCCCCCAAGGGTACGGGATTTCTTTATATCAAAGAGTCCTGTTTTGACCGGGTAGAACCAATCATGACCGGCGGTGGTTCAGACGCCGGCTGGGATTACCAGCACGGGTTGAAAGGCTGGAATCCCACCGCCCACCGCTACGACTACGGCACCCAGAGTGCGGCCCTCTATTATGGGTTGATGGCTTCCTTTGATTTCATTGATGGGATTGGCCTTGATAACATTACAGCCAGAGATAGGGCCCTGGCCACCAGGTTAATGAAGGGCTTGAGCCAGATTCCGCAGGTGGAAATCCTTACCCCTTGGGAAGAAAAATCACGCTGCGCCCTGGTGGGTTTCCGGCTGAAAAACATGCCCTATGATAAATTTCAGACCTGGCTGATGGAAAAATACAAAATAAGAATCCGTGGTGTAGCTGAAAGTAAGCTGAACTCCCTCAGGGTAACTACTCATATTTACAACACCATAGATGAGGTTGACCTGTTGCTGGAAGCAGTTCAAGAAGCGGCCCGTCTCTAATATTTAAATCATCATCAGGTAGGAGACTGTTTCGGCCGCTGGCTACCCAGAAGTTAACTCCCGTTTAATTAAAAATAATTGATAACGGCCATTAAGAAGAGAAAAAGGCCAAGGAGGAAAAATGGGGCGTTATGAAGAATTCGTCAAATTCCGCCAGGAAATGAACAAGAAAATCCTGGAACAGGGAAACCTGGAAATAAAAAGATTTTTCGGCCTGGATGAACAAACCTACCGGGCTGGAGCCCTGGATGAAAAAACCAAGGAATTGATGGGCCTGGTGGCTTCCATGGTCCTGCGCTGCGATGATTGCATCAGCTACCACATCATCCAGGCCCTGGAAAAAGGGGCCAAAAAAGAAGAGCTGTTCGAAACCTTTTCTATCGCTCTGGTCGTGGGTGGTTCAATCGTTATCCCCCATCTCAGACGGGCAGTGGCTTTTCTGGAAGAACTGGAAAATAAAAAGGAAGAGTAAGCCGAAACAGAGTTTCTGAAAAAAATTCCTTCCGGCAGAGAAATTTTCGTCGGAGACTGGCCGCCCACCCGAAGAAGAATAATATTTTTCTTAACTGAGACTGGTTCTCTAAAAAAAGCTCAATAAAAGGAAAACATGAGGTTCGGTGCTGAAAAATGAAGCTAAAAAGTTAAACCTTTTGCTTCTCATCTTGATTTTTCTGTTAGACCTGAACCTCACGGCCTCTGACAGGAAAGCAGATGAAACATTAGCCAGATTCAAAATGAACTTTTCTCTGGCTTTCTTTAAAAAAAGCTTATAAAGCTGACTCTGATAATTCATCCGGCCTTTTTAACTTTTATCTGGACCTGAAAAATAACCAGGAATCAAACTCCGGTTTTATCACTGACCCGGAGGAATGGTCCAGGCTTTCCCTCATCAAACCCAAGACCACCAGGTCCCTTCTGGAAATGGCAGCTCTGATGACCTATTCTCAGGCCAGGTAGTGAATTAAACACCACCGCTTCATTGAAGACTGGCAGTATGAGTTAAAATGGAAAGACCAGAAGAGAAGGTTTTTCACTACCGGAGCCTATTATCCGGGCCTTAAATACCACCTGTAACCCAGCCGGAGCTGTTAACTGAGTTTATCAATTCTCTTCCTGCCCGAAGCTTTTTTGCTAGCGGGCACTTTTTAATCTGGCCGAAAAATGTTAAAATGAATTGAAAATAAAGGGAAATAACATGGTAAGAAAAAATAAATCAGCTAAAAACGTCCTTTTCTGGATAGCTTCCCTGGTTATTCTGGTCCTGCTCTGGAGCCTGTTTCCCACCGGACCCAAGCCCAAAGAATTCACTTTTTCTGAGTTTCTGGACCAGGTGGAACACAAAAATGTCCAGGAAGTAATCATTCAGGATAACCTGGCCCAGGGTAAGTTGAAAGATGGTTCTCAATTTAAAACCACACTTCCTCCTCAGTATGCTGACCTCATCAAGGTCCTCAGAGAAAACCAGGTTAACATCGTCGTTAAAGATACAACCTCCAAAAATAGCTGGCTGGCCATTCTTTTGAACTGGTTTCCCATACTGCTGCTGATCTTTTTCTGGTTTATGTTCATGCGCCAGATGCAGGCCGGTGGCAACAAAGCTCTGTCTTTTGGTAAGAGCCGGGCCAAGCTCTTCTCTCCCATGCAAAAAAGAATCACCTTTAAAGACGTGGCTGGCGTGGATGAAGCTAAAGTAGAGCTCCAGGAAATCATAGAATTTCTTAAAGACCCGCGAAAATTTCAGAGGCTCGGTGGCCGGATTCCCAAGGGAGTGCTTCTGGTCGGAGCGCCCGGCACGGGCAAAACCCTGCTGGCCAGAGCGGTGGCCGGTGAAGCTAACGTCCCATTTTTCTCCATCAGCGGTTCAGATTTTGTGGAAATGTTCGTGGGTGTGGGCGCTTCCAGAGTACGTGACCTCTTTGACCAGGCTAAAAAACACGCGCCCTGCCTGATTTTCATAGACGAAATTGATGCTGTTGGCCGTCAGAGAGGGGCCGGTCTGGGAGGCGGACATGACGAACGGGAACAAACCCTGAACCAGCTTCTGGTAGAAATGGATGGTTTTGATTCCAACGAAGGAATCATTGTCATCGCCGCTACCAACCGCCCGGATATCCTGGACACGGCTCTGCTGCGTCCGGGACGCTTCGACCGCAGGATTGTGGTACCCATGCCGGATGTGAAGGGCCGGGAAGAAATTCTCCGGGTGCATACCAGAAAAGTTCCTCTGGCTCCCGACGTGGACCTTAAGGTCATTGCTCGCTCCACACCAGGATTTTCGGGCGCGGACCTGGCTAACCTGATCAACGAGGCTGCTCTGCTGGCCGCCCGCAAAGGCCAGGACTGGGTAACCATGCGCGACCTGGAAGAAGCCAAGGACAAAGTTTTAATGGGCGTGGAAAGAAAAAGTATGATTATCAGCGACGAAGATAAAAAGACAACTGCCTTCCACGAAGCCGGACACGCCCTGGTAGCCGCCCTGTTGCCCGAAGCTGACCCCATTCACAAGGTAACCATCATCCCCCGTGGCCTGGCTCTGGGAGTCACCCAGCAACTTCCCCTTTCTGATCGTTATACCTACACCAAAGATTACCTGGAAGCCCAGCTGGCTGTGCTTCTGGCCGGCCGCATCACCGAAGAGTTAATCCTGGGTAAAATAACCACGGGCGCAGCTAACGACCTGGAAAAGGCCACGGAGATAGCTCGCAAGATGGTCTGCCAGTGGGGCATGTCCGACCTTGGACCACTTTCTTTTGGCGAACGGGATGACCTGATTTTTCTCGGCCGGGAACTGGCGGCCCACAAGAATTTCAGCGAACATACGGCTCAGCTGATTGACGCGGAGGTAAAAAAGATAATTGAACGCTGCTACAACCGGGCCCGGAACCTTATTGAAACCAACCGGGATAAACTGGTTAAGATTGCTGAAGCTTTGCTGGAAAAAGAAATCCTTTCCTCTGACGAGATAAATGCCCTGATTAACGGGCAAAAGCTGGAGAAAAAAGAAACCGGCGTGACCATAAGCCCGGATGAATTTTCAGAAGCTAAACAAACAGAGTAGACCCATAAGGGGTGTGGCCGTTTAACTGTAAACTTATGGTTTTAAGAAGGTTTTAATGATGGGGAATGAGACAAGGCTTCCAAGAATCCTTCCTCTGAAGAAAACCTACACCCTTGATATCCGGGGTAAGACCATCAAGATTGGTCCCGAACCCTGGCTCATGGGCATCGTCAACGTTACGCCCGATTCATTCTCTGACGGTGGTCTGTTCCTGGAGCCTGAAAAGGCCGTAGACCGGGCCCTGAGATTGGTTGAAGAAGGTGCCCATATCATTGATATCGGTGGAGAAAGCACCAGGCCTGGTTCCACTGGAGTGCCTGAAGAAGAAGAAATAAAACGTGTTCTGCCGGTGCTTAAAAAATTGCGTCCCAAGACTAAGGCCTTAATCTCCGTAGATACCAGAAAGAGCCGGCTGGCCAGGTTAGCCCTGGAAGAAGGCGCCGACCTCATCAATGACATCAGCGCCCTGCGCCATGACCCGGAAATGGCCACGGTGGTGGCCCACTACCAAGTGCCTATCATCCTGATGCACATGCTGGGCACACCGGAAACCATGCAGTTATCTCCGGCTTATAATAACCTGCTTTTTGACCTGAAGCATTTTTTCCTGGAAAGGATAAGAGCTGCCAGAAAAGCTGGCATAAAAGAAACGCGTATGATCCTGGACCCGGGGATTGGTTTTGGCAAAACTCTGGAACATAACCTTGAGCTCATCAAGCACCTTGACTATTTTTTGGACCTTGATAAACCGATACTCCTGGGCCCCTCTCGTAAATCATTCCTTGGCCTTATTCTGCAAGAACCGCCAGCTGGCCGGCTGTCCGGCACCATTGTCTCCTGTCTGATTGGTTTCCTGAATGGCGCTTCTATCCTCAGGGTGCATGATGTACAGGAATTGAAACGAGCTTTTCTGGTCTTAGAGTATTTAACTAACCTGAAAGAGGTGGTCAGCTAACATGCTGGAAAACCTGTTGATGATCATAGCTCACATGCAATTATCAGATGTTCTGGATATCATTTTGGTGGCTTTTATTCTCTACTCCATCATCCTGCTGATAAAAGATACCAGAGCCTATCAACTGACCCTGGGCCTTATCTTGGTGTTGTTGTTTTATTTAATAACTGACTGGGCCCATCTTTACGTTTCCAACCGCATCATCAAATCTTTCATAAACTACTTGATTATTGCCGTTATTGTTTTGTTCCAGGGCGAGCTACGAAGGTTTTTTACCGGGATTGGTTCCCGGACTTTCCGCCGGCCGTTTAAAATGCATTCCTTAAAAGAAAAACTGGAAGACCTGTTCCTGGCCGTAGATTACATGTCCCACAAGAAAATAGGAGCCCTCATTGCCATAGAAAGAGACATTGACCTTTCCCCTTATGTGGAAAGAGGAAAACCTGTAGAGGCTTTGCTTTCCAAGGATTTGCTGGTCAGCCTCTTTTTCCCCAAGTCACCACTGCATGACGGAGCGGTTATCATCAGAGGCAACAAGATTCTGGCCGCTGGCTGTCTTTTACCTCTGCCCCAGACTCATACGCTGGGAGAGAATTTCTCCACCAGAACCAGACACCTGGCCGCCCTGGGGCTTGCCCAGGAAACAGATGCCGCGGTCATTGTGGTTTCTGAACAAACAGGCGAGGTTTCTCTGGCTGCCGGCGGACAGATAGAAAAAATAGCGAAACATGAAGTCCTGCAGGAAAAACTCACCAGATATCTGAGGATAAGATAGCCCATGACTAAAGACCTGTTTTTTAGAAACTGGGAATTAAAATTATTAGCACTTTTCCTGGCCCTGGTGCTGTGGATTCTGCTAATCCCAGAAGAAAAAACCTTTGCCGAAAAAAACCTGAACATCAACCTGGAGCTGGTTAACATTCCACCTGAGCTGGAAGTTGTGGAAAACCCGGCTACAACCATCAACATAAAAATCCGGGCCAGAAAAAGAATCATAAATCAGTTAGGCCCGGAAAATTTCCTGGCTGAACTGGACCTGAGCAAGGCAACCGTCTATCAGCAGGAATACCCCCTGGAAACTAGAATGATAAAAACGCCGCCCGAGGTGGAAATCATCAGCGTTTCCCCTTCCTATGTTCATGTGAAGCTGGAAAAAACTAAAAGGGTGGAAATGGAAGTAGTGCCCTCGCTCATCGGCCGACCGGCAGAAGGCTACCGTATCGTTAAAGTTGAGGTTACTCCAGCTAAAGTGATGGTCAGTGGCCCGGAAAGTAAGATTAAAGCCCGCGATAAGGTTATCACCAGCCCGATAGATGCCAGCAGCCTGACTGAATCTCAAGTTATTGAAGTGGACCTGATTTTACCCAGGCCAGGACTGAGATTGCTGACTCTTTACCCAAAGGCTAAAGTAGCTATTACCGTGGAAAAGAAAGAAAACGGGGTAAACACCAGTAAAGACAGCAAAAAGGGAGCTAAAAACAACGATTACGATGGATTCTGGAATAATTTTTGAGCAGCTTAAATCTGCCCTAAAAAATCAAGTTAATTTATTTCTGAAGGAGCTCTTTAGTTATGCCTGAACTTTTCGGCACTGATGGTTTACGAGGCCAGGCCGGTAAATTCCCTCTGGATGAAAAATCAGTTTTTGTTCTCGGCCAGGCTCTGGCTGAGCTTTTTCGGGAAAAAAATCTCTTGCCTGTCCTGGTCACAGGTCGCGACACCCGGGAATCAGGAAAATGGCTGGAAGAGGTTCTTCTGGGTGGCTTTATTTCCTCTGGCGGACAGGCTGTTTCTGCTGGTGTTATCCCTACCCCCGGAATTTCTTACCTGGTAAGAGCAGAGGGCTTTTCCGCTGGCGTGGTCATCTCTGCTTCTCATAACCCTTACCAGGACAACGGGATTAAGATTTTTTCAGCTGAAGGCATTAAAATACCTGAGGATTGGGAAGAACAGCTGGAAAAGAGGATTCTGAAGGCCAGAGAAAAGGACCTGGCCACAAAACCCGCTGCCGTAAAGGTGGAGGACAGTTTCAGGTTTAAATACCTGGAGCATCTGCAGCAGCTTTTTTCCGCCAGTAATCCCGGAAAGCTAAAGCTGGTGCTTGATTGTGCCAACGGAGCCAGCTCAGATTTGGCTCCGGTGCTGTTTCGCCGCCTTGGCTTTGAAGTTCTGGCCATAAACTGTCAGCCTGACGGGAAAAACATCAACAAAGAATGCGGTTCTCTTCATCCTGAAACTCTACAAGAAACAGTCAAAAAAGAAAGAGCGGACCTGGGCATCGCTTACGACGGAGATGCTGACCGGGCCATCTGGGTTGATGAAGAAGGCCATCTGCTCCACGGTGACCACACGCTCTACGTCCAGGCTTTAAGTCTCAAAGAAAAAAACAGACTGAATAAAAACACGGTGGTGGCCACCATTATGAGCAACATGGGACTGGAATTAGCCCTGGCTGAGCGCGGGATAACCATGCTGCGGACAAAAGTTGGTGATAAATATGTGCTGGAAGAAATGCTCCGGCAAAAGCTGAACCTCGGTGGTGAACAATCCGGCCATACCATTTTCCTGGACCAGGCCATTACTGGAGACGGGCTGTTAACTTCGCTGAAAATGATGGAAGTCATGCTGGAAAAAGGGCAGAAGATTTCCGCGCTGGTAGAAGGTTTTAAGGAATTCCCTCAAGTGCTGCTTAACGTCAGGGTGAGAGAAAAAATTCCTTTTTCTGAACTTCCTGGATATGATAGTCTGGTAGAGGAAGTAAAAACAGCCCTGGCCGGCGAAGGTCGTCTGGAAGTCCGTTACTCTGGAACCGAACCACTGGCCCGGATTATGGTTGAAGGCCCGGAGCAGAAAAAAATAGAAGACCTGGCCAGAAAACTGGCTGATTTTATAAAAAATCAACTGGGATAAAAAGGCTATCTAATTTCCAAGGAGGCAATCATGAAATTAGCCGTTAACATTGACCATGTGGCCACCCTGAGGCAGGCCCGAAAAGCCAGCGAGCCTGAACCAGTGCTGGCGGCTCTTCTGGCCGAACAGGCCGGAGCTCATGGTATTGTTTGTCATATCAGAGGCGACCGCCGCCACATCCAGGAAAGAGACTTACAGCTTCTCCGTCAGGTAGTAAAAACCAGGCTCAACGTGGAGATGGCCGCCACTCCAGAAATGCTGGCTATAGCCAGAAAAATCAAGCCCGACCTGGTCTCTTTGGTGCCCGAAAGCCCGGACGAAGTAACCACCCAGGGCGGGCTGGATGTTCTGACCCACAAAAAACATCTGCTGGATTTTATACCCAGGCTAAAAAAAGCCGGTATCAGGGTAAGCATTTTTGTGGACGCAGAAGAAAAACAGATTGCTGCCTGCCGGGAAGTAGGCGCTGACCTGGTGGAAATCAACACCGGAAAGTACGCCGAAGCCACTTCGGAAAAAGAAAGAAAAAAACAGCTGGAAAAAGTAAAAGCAGCCGCTTCTTATGCCAGCCATCTCGGTCTGGAAGTTCACGCTGGCCATGGTCTGGATTATCACAACGTTCAGCCCATCGTGGAGATTAAAGAAATTTCCGAACTGAGCATCGGTTTTGCCATCATCGCCAGAGCTGTCATAGTCGGGTTACCTCAGGCCGTAAAAGAAATGGTAGCTCTTCTGGAAAAGGAATAAAAATGGCGTGGGAAAAATTAAGAATAAATTTTCCCCGGCTTCTCCGGGACTTAGAAGAACTGGGAAAAATCGGCCAGGACAAGCGAGGCGGAATTTCCCGTCCTTCCTTCAGTTTGCCCGACTTGCAGGCCCGCCAGTGGCTAAAAGAACGTATTGAGGAAGCAGGCCTCACCTACCGGCAGGACGGAGCCGGTAACATTTTTGGCACCTGGCCTGGCCGGACCAGCCGGGTGGTAATGGCCGGTTCTCACCTTGACACAGTCATTAACGGCGGCCGCTTTGACGGAGCAGTGGGAGTGGTAGCGGCTCTGGAATGCCTCAGAAGAATAAAAGAGGAAAACATCACCCTGGATAAAACCCTGGAGATGGCTTCTTTTACTGACGAAGAGGGAAATCTGGTGGGAGATTTCCTGGGCAGCCGGGCTTTTACCGGGCAGTTACAGGTTGAGAATTTGAAAAAGGCTCGTACCCAGTTCGGTCATCCGCTGGAAGAAATCTTGGAAAAGGCTGGCCTTTCGCTGACCTCGCTGGCTGAAGCCGCCAAAACCAGGCCTGAGCTGGTAGCTTTTCTGGAATTACACATAGAACAGGGACCGGTCCTGGAAGAAGAAGGGGTAGCAGTGGGACTGGTTTCTTCCTTTGCCGGTAAAAGATATTACCAGGCCACTTTTGTGGGTCAGGCCGGACATGCTGGAACCATACCCCTGGAACTGAGAAGGGATGCTTTTATCGGGCTGGCTGATTTTGCCCTGCGGGCCCATCAGCTGGTGCTGAGGAAATATGAAGAAAATACCGTCACGGTGGGCCGGGTGACACTTAAACCAGGTTCTTTCTCTGTGATTCCGGGTGAAGCAGATTTTACCCTGGACCTGCGCAGCCAGGAAGCCTCTTCTTTAAACCACATGGAAGAAGAACTGCTGGCTTTAGCCAGGGAAGTAGCTTCCACCCGCAGCCTTTCCTTTTACCACAAGCTGGTTGACCGCACCGAACCAGTAAAGGTAGAAACCGAGCTCTTAACCCTTCTGGCCAAATTATGCCAGCAACTTGGCTATGACTACAGGCTTATTCCCAGCGGTGCCGGACATGATGCCCAGATAATCTCTTCCCTCTGCCCTTCGGGAATGATCTTTATTCCTTCTGTTGATGGGCTGAGCCACGTGCCGGAAGAAGCCATCAACCCCGAGGACCTGGAAAAGGGAGCTAATCTGCTGCTCCAGGCTATCCTGCACCTGGCTTCCTGAGCTCTCCCTGACCTTTGCTTAAATAAAAGAAAGGCTTTTTAATCCAGCTCTTCACCCAGAAAAACTTTTCTCATTTCCTTGATCAGGGCCCGGTGTTTTTTGGCGGCCAGCATCTTTTCCCGGGCTCTTTTGGACCTCTTTCTTTTCTGCCTTCTTATTTTTTCTATCCTCTGTTTCTCTTCCGTTTCTTTCCCCAGAAGCCTGGCTTCCAGCTTTTCCACCAGAATCCGCCTGGCCAGAAAGCGGTTGAGGGCCTGACTTCGTTCTCGCTGGCATTTTACTTCCAGGCCCGTGGGCAGGTGTTTCAGGTAAACACAGGTGGCTGATTTGTTAACCTTCTGACCGCCCTTGCCCTGAGAACGGATAAATTTTTCTTCCAGGTCAGATTCTTTCAGGCCCAGCCTGGCCATTCTGTCCAGCAGGTCTTTTTCTTTTTCAGGTCTGACTGGAAAAAGTCCCATGAAGATTAACCTCTTGTTTTCCGTGTTTATTCTAACAAAATTCTGCCGTTTTGTAACACCGGGAAAAAAGTTCATCTGTTGCGCATCTGTCGGGGATTTTCTTGATTTAGTTAAAGCCCGAAATTTTCTGATTGGGCCTCAACTTTCCTGCATCCTTCTTCCTCTGGCCAAAGACCGGATACCAGCCTCAAGCGGAAAGAATTTTCTGTTTGACCTCAGAAAAGTCTGGGGTTAAACTTTTATTCTTATTTCGGGCAGGAAAGGATGAGAAAAATGAGACACAAAAAATTCTGGCAGAAAAAAATTACAGTTTTTATTTTTCTGACTGTTTTTCTGTTTACCGGTCTCATTTCCGCAAGCCTGGCTCAGACCAAGAAAAAAGCTTCTAACCAGCCAGCACCGCTCAAAGATTTTTACCAGGAAATGATAGCCAGGGTGCCGGCCGACTTGCTGACCGTGGCGGAACGCAGCCAGTTTACGGCCACTTCTCTTTACCAGGATGTGCTGAATTACATCAGCGAACTGCAAAAAATAAGTCCCAACCTGGTGGTAGAAAACATCGGCCGGACAGCTGAAGGTCGGGATATTCCCATGCTCATCCTGAGCCACCCGCCAGTCTATACTCCGCAGGCTGCCCGGCAGATGAAGAAGATGGTGGTTTACATCCAGGCTAACATCCACGCCGGGGAAGTGGAAGGCAAGGAAGCTTCGCTGTTGCTGGCCCGGGAAATCCTCCTGACCAGTGAACATCCTTACCTGGCTAACCTGGTTATTCTGATTGTGCCCAACCTGAATGCCGACGGTAATGAAAAAATCAGCCCGGCAAACAGGCCCCAGCAGCCCGGTCCAGAAAAAGGCGTCGGCACCAGACAAAATGCCCTCAACCAGGACCTTAACCGGGACGCCATCAAGCTGGAGAGCCCGGAAATGAAGGCCGTGGTCAGTAAAATACTCAACCGCTGGGACCCCGCCCTGGTGGTAGATTGTCATACGACCGACGGCGCCTATCACCAGGAAACAGTTACCTATTCCTGGCCGGTAAACCCCAACTCCGACCGCCAGCTTCTTCTGTACCAGAGAGAAACCATGCTGCCAGCCATTATCAAAGGCTTGAAGGAAAAATACCAGACTCTGGCTGCCCCCTACGGCATGTTCCGGGACTGGCGGGACCCGGCCAAAGGCTGGGAAACTTTTGAACCCCAACCCCGCTATTTCACTAATTACGCCGGTATTCGCAATCGTTTATCCATTCTGGATGAAAACTACGTCCATGCTGATTATCGCACCAGAGTCATAAGCTGTTATTATTTCCTTAAATCCATCCTTGACTACTGCAGCCAGAAGACAGCCGAAATCCAGAAACTTCTGGAAGAAGCTGACCAGCGCACCGTTCTCCAGGGGTTAAACCCCCAGGGCCAGAGTTTTGCCCTGGACTTTGAGCTTAAAGCCCTGCCCAACCCGGTCACCATCAACACCTATGAAACGGAAGTGGCGGAAAGACCCGGCGGCGGCTTCCCCCAGTTAAAACCAACTGAGCGCCTTAAACCGGTAACTGTTCCTTATTTTGCTGATTACCTGCCCAAAAGAACCATACCTCTGCCCTACGCTTATCTCCTCAGCGTCCCGGACCCGGTGATTATAGAAAAACTAATAGTTCATGGTTTGCTGGTGGAAAGCCTGACTACAGAGGCGAACTTAGAAGTTGAAGTTTTTCAGCCCAAAGAAATTAAAGCCAGCGAACGGCCCTTCCAGGGACACCGGCTGAACCAGTTGCAGGGAGAATACAAAAAAGAAAACAGAAAATTTCAGCCGGGCACTATTCTGGTCAGAACTGCTCAACCGCTCGGTTACCTGGCCGCTTACTTGCTCGAGCCGGAAAGTGATGATGGTCTGGTAGCCTGGAATTTCTTTGATAAATATCTTTTCGGCCAATGGCAGCGCGGCCTGTCTGAACTTCCTGTTTACCGCTTGCTCATTCCAGTTAACCTTCCGGCTTTAAGATTAAGTGAGTAAGCAAATTATTTAATAGTCAGGTAATTAAAGAATTAAGAAAGATTCTAAGTAAACTGGCCAAAAAATAAATTCCCAAGCCAGAGCCAAGCAGTATTATTAACCAGAATTACCTGGCATTATTGACGAGAAAAGTTTTGTTCTCTTTTCCCATAAATTTTACTCTTCCCTCTTCCAATTTAAGTGGCGGCCAGAACTTTTTTATCAGGCGTTCTTTTATCTGGGTGACTTAAATTTTTTTCTGCTGATAGAAAATTTCCCGCTCCACATTTCTGGAGTCCCTGATTTTATATCTTGAACTCAGGCTGGACTTTAGACCGCTTTCAGGGAGATGAATTTAAGAAACGGACAGCCGGGTTAATTATTTCTTTTTCTTCTCTTTGGCTGAGGGTTTAACTTTTCTGGCAGTTTCTGAGGGGGCTTTCTTTTTCTCTTTCAGGGGTTTTTCTTTTTCCACTTTTTCTCTGGCCTTTTCCTTTTTTTGCTGGGCCACCAAGTATTTACCGCAATTTTCACAGACATAGATGTCGTTGCTTTCTTCAATGGCTGAAGCCATCTGCGTGGAAACACTCATGTTGCAGCTCTGGCACACCCCATCAATTACTTCGGCCACGGCGTACCCGTACCTATCCATCAATAAATCAAAACGCGCCAGCAGCGACTGATCCAGTTCTTCCCGGATTAAATTCCGGTGCTTGAGCAGCTCATCCAGTTTTTCTTTGGGAGCGCGGCGGATTTTTATTTCAATGTCCTGCAACTTTTTCAGCAGGCTGGCCCGGTTGATAATCTTATCTTCTCGGGGAAAAGAGAAATGAATTTCGGAAAGAACCTGGTAAAGTTCGTTTTTATCCCTGGCTCGGAACAGACGTTCGCGATTCTCCGGCTTGATGAGAAAACTGGCCAAACCCGCAAAAAGGTGGTTAAACAGACCGGGAATAGTCGGGTTCCAGACCACCAGGATGATGAGGTTAACCGGCAGTCCATCCGGCGCTTCAAAATCAATGCCTTCTGAAGAACGACCGACAGCCACGGCTATTTCTTTTTCTGTATCAACCCGGGCATGAGGCACAGCAATACCATGACCAAGAGCAGTGGATTCCAGGTTCTCGCGGTCAATTATTCTGGTCAGGGTGAGGTTCTTGTTGTTGATCAATTTCTCCTTGACCAGGCTATCCAGAAGCTCTTCAATGGCGGAAAGTTTTTCTTTACTTTTAAGGTCAAAGATTATTTGATTGGGCTTAAGAAATTCACCAAAAGACGTCTCTCTGAGGTTCATGTTCATTCTGATTTTATCATAAAAATCAGGATTTTCAACTAACTTTCAGGTTAATTTTCTGGCCGGCGAAAAGAGCTGGTCGGTTTAAACTGGGGAAGTTTTTCCTGCTGACCCAGTAGCTCAATTATTTCCCTGGCCCAGCGCAAAATCTGCAGAGCTCCCCGCAGGTCCCAGTCAGCCTGCACCTCGTCCGTGACCTGGTGATAAAATTTTTTCTGGTATTCCTCTGATTTTCTTATAATTTTATCCGGGTCCGGCCCTTTGGCCACCACTCCTTCATGCAGCCAGACCGCGGGAATACCATGGCGAGCAAAACTCAGCTGGTCCGAACGAAAGAAAAAGCCATAGTTTCCACCCCTCTCCGGGATATAACGCAGACCAAGACGTTCCGCCGCCTGGCGGCAAATTTCATCCAGGTCCGAATGACTGGCACCTATGGCATAAACATCTTCGGTTTCGCCCCAGACATTGGTCATCTCCAAATTCAGGTTGGCCAGAATTGAAGAATTGGGAAGGGGAAGATGCGTTGCCAGGTAAGAAGAACCTAACAAATTTTGCTCTTCCGCCGTAACCGCGGCAAAAATCAGGTTAACCGGGATATCTCCCCGGAATTGAGCATAGTAACCGGCTAAAGCCAGCAGGCAGGCCGTGGCTGAACAATTATCCACGGCCCCGTTATAGATTTGATCTCCCTGGAGGTTGGGGTCCCGGCCGAGGTGATCATAATGAGCAGAAATAATGACATATTTGTTTTTAGCTTCTGGCCTTAAACTCCTCAACCAGGCCACCACATTCTCAGCCTGAACCGGTCTGAATTTTGGCTGCTGCCGGACTTTAATTTTAAGCCCGGTAGCCTTAGGGCTAAAGTTTGGCGTTTCTGCTTCAGCCAGAAGTTTCTGGCGGTCCAGCCCGGCCAGCTCAAATATCTTGCTGGCTAAGTTTTCCGTCACCCAGCCCTGAAAATAAAGACTTCTGTTTTTTTCCGGCAGGAAAAAAGATTCCTTGGCCCAGGAATTACGTACCACACTCCAGCCATAAGTGGCCCCCCGGTCGTTATGGATAATCAGGATACCGGCCGCCCCCAGTTCAGCAGCTTTTTCAAACTTGTAAACCCAGCGGCCATAGTAAGTCATGTTTTCACCGTCAAAGAGCCCGCCAGGATAATTCCCCGGTTCGTTGATTTCCACCAGTAACACCTTGCCCCGCACCTCCTGCCCTTTGAGGTCATCCCAGTTTCTTTCTGGAGCCTGAATCAAATAGCCCGCATAAACCAGCTCGGCTTCCACTTCTTCTGGACAATCTTCCCGTTCGGACTTCAGCACAAAATCCTCCAGCATGACCGGCACCAGAGAATTTTTCTTTCTGGCTGATTTGGGTGGAATTATCTCCATGGTGGCCGAAAGGTCCGGAGACACACCAATTAAGCTAAACTTCTGCCGGTAGCCTTCAGGAAAAAAAGGCTGCAAACCAAACTGGCGGAAATAGTTTTCCTGATACTCAGCCGCCATTTCTATGCCCCGGCTTCCCAGCCCGCGGCCTTCGTAAACATCATCGGACAGAAGGCGAATATGATGAAGCAGTTCTTCAGCCGTTATCTCCGCCACTTCTTTTTTGTGGCTACAGGAGAAGTTAAGACTCAGTAGCAGAAACAAAATAAACACTAAGGTAATTTTCGCTGCTTTTCCCTCACCCATATCCGGTCTCCTTTTAACCTTAAATAAAAAGGCTCTGGCTCTTCTTCTGAGCCAGAGCCTAATTTACTTTTTTCTCGGGGAAAAATCCAGACCGGATTTTTCTCCGCCAGATATTATTTAATGAGAGAATAAGCTACCGTCAGTCCCGCCATGACGATGGAAACCATGCTCATCAGCTTGATGAGAATGTTAAGGCTGGGGCCGGAGGTGTCTTTGAACGGGTCACCAACGGTATCACCCACCACCGCTGCTTTGTGAGCCGGCGAACCTTTTCCGCCAAGGTTACCGTCTTCAATGAATTTTTTGGCGTTATCCCAGGCGCCGCCCGCATTGGCCATAAAGACGGCCAGGACAAAACCAGTAGAAGTGGCGCCAATGAGCAAGCCCATGACTCCACCAACTCCCAGCAGCAGACCGGTGACTATGGGCACAATTATGGCCAGCAAAGAAGGAACCATCATGGCCTTCTGGGCTCCTTTGGTAGAAATGGATACGCAGCGGGCATAATCCGGTTCAGCTGTACCTTCCCACACGCCAGGGATTTCCTTGAACTGCCGCCGGACTTCATCCACCATTTTGCCAGCCGCTTTTCCCACAGCCATCATGGTCAGGCCGCAGAAAACAAAAGCCATCATGGCTCCGATGAACATACCGACCAGAACAATCGGGTTCATCAGGTTCACCCGGAAATAGTTCATGAAATCCAGAAAGCCAGCTTTGGCTGTTTCTATCACACTACCGTCAAGCATCTGCAGGCTTGTTTTCCCTATCCTGATTAACCCAACTTTCAGTTCTTCCACGTACGAGGCCAGAAGAGCCAGAGCGGTCAGAGCCGCGGAACCAATGGCAAAGCCTTTTCCGGTAGCGGCCGTAGTATTACCGAGGGCATCAAGGGCATCTGTCCGTCGTCTGACTTCGGGCTCCAGGTTGGACATCTGGGCATTACCACCGGCGTTGTCAGCAATCGGTCCGTAGGCATCAGTAGAGAGTGTGATGCCCAGTGTAGACAGCATGCCGACCGCTGCCAGGCCAATGCCATAAAGCCCGTGGCCCACGTTTAAGAAATCAAAGTTGGAAGCAAACAAATAGGCCAGCACTGTTCCGGCGGCCACGGCCAGAACTGGGATGGAAGTTGAGAGCATGCCTGTGCCAATACCAGAGATGATTACTGTGGCGGCTCCGGTAGTAGCGCTATGAGCAATCCTCTGGGTTGGTTTAAAAGAATGAGAAGTAAAGTATTCGGTTGATTTGCCGATGATTATGCCGGCTACCAGGCCCGAAACCAGAGACAACCAGACACCGAAAGGAAGTTTTAGCCATCTAACGAGAAAATAAGAGAAGACAATAATCAGGACCGAGCTGGCGTTGATGCCGCGGCCAAGAGCGTTTAACAGGTCCTTTTGGCTGGCTCCTTCTTTGGTCCTGACAAAAAAGATGCCCAGAATAGACAGGAGCGTGCCAATGCCCGCCAGAGCCATCGGAGCCACCACCGCATTGAGCTGTAGCTGTCCAGTGCCCAGAAAGGCTGAGGCTCCCAGGGCCGCGGTGGCCAGGATAGAGCCGGCGTATGATTCATAAAGGTCAGCACCCATACCGGCCACATCACCCACGTTGTCGCCCACGTTATCAGCGATAACCGCCGGGTTCCTGGGGTCATCTTCCGGAATATTGGACTCTACTTTCCCTACCAGGTCAGCTCCCACGTCAGCTGCTTTGGTGAAAATGCCACCGCCAACACGGGCAAAAAGTGCCTGAGTGGAAGCGCCCATGCCAAAGGTCAGCATGGTGGTGGTAATTAGGATAAGGTTATGCTCGTCGGAAAGCGGATAAAAATGCTTCAGGATTAAAAACCAAAGGGAGATATCAAGAAGTGCCAGCCCGACCACGGTTAAGCCCATGACCGCCCCACTGCGAAAGGCAATCTTCAGAGCACCGTCCAGAGATTGCCGGGCGGCGTTGGCCGTCCGGGACGAAGCATAGGTCGCTGTCTTCATACCAAAATAGCCAGCCAGACCAGAGAAAAACCCACCGGTCAGAAAGGCTACTGGCACCCATTTATTCTGCACCTTAAGAACAAAAGCCATAAAGGCCAGAAGCAAAATCAAGCAGATAAAAACTATAGCCACAACTTTGTACTGCTGCTTCAAATAGGCCATGGCCCCCTTTCTCACGTAGGAGGCTATTTTAGCCATTCTTTCCGTACCCTCGCTCCTGGTCTTCATCTGCCGGTAGAAAAACCAGGCAAAAAACAGAGCCAGGACAGAAGCAGCAGGCGCAACCCAGAACACGGAATTCAACATTTCAGACCTCCTTTTGAATTATTACCTAAGTAAAACTAATTCAATTATTGATAGCCTTTTTTTCCCTCGCCAAATAATTAGTGCGTAAATTTATCATAAATAATAAACTTAGTCAAAAATTTTTTGCCCCAAACAGTAGCAATTTGATTCAGGAAATTCGCTCTCTCAGTTAGACAAAACTCAACCTCTGGCCTGGTCCAGGTCCGCCTTTTTTAGATAATTATCATTATCCGAACATAAATTTTCCTTTCCGCTCTAATCACCTTTACGCGCGGTATAAAGCAATATTTCAGCCTACGATAGATTCAACTCTGGCCCCACCGGACTCCCACCCTGCCGCTTCCAGAGATTCCCCTTAAACTGAATACCATGTCCTAACCTGAAAGAATAACAGATTTGCCTTCTTCAGGGATAATTAATATATTAAAGCTAAGGATGAAAATATTAATCGGAACTTCGGGCTGGAGTTATCCAGGGTGGCGTGGTCTTTTTTACCCGCCAGAGCTTAAACCAGCAGATTGGCTGGAGTACTATGCGAGCCAGTTTTCTACGGTGGAAATCAACATGACCTTCTACCGTTCACCCCGGCCAGAAATCCTGCGAGGCTGGGTGGCCAGAGTGCCAGAAGATTTCCAGTTTACACTAAAAGCCAGCCGCGAGATTACCCATCGGAAGAAACTAAAGAACGTGGAGCATGACCTGGAACACCTGGCTTTCCTGGCCCGCCAGCTAAAAAACAAAGCCGGCTGTCTTCTCTACCAGCTCCCCCCGTCTCTAACTCTTGACCTGGAACTGCTCCGGGAATTTTTATCCAGCCTGCCACCCGGTTTCAGACACGTGGTGGAATTCCGGCATCCGAGCTGGTATAAAAAGGAAACATACGACCTGCTCGCCAAACATGGAGTAAGCTTCTGTGTGGTCTCCTCGGCCCGCGTCCCACCCGAAGTAGTGCTCACTTCCGGCACTGCCTATTTCCGTTTTCATGGGTTGACCGGAGGCTACCGCTACAGGTACACAGATGAAGAACTTCTAACCTGGAGCAAAAAGATAAACGGCCTCAAGGCCGAAGAATGCTATGTTTATTTCAACAATGATTACCGGGCCCATGCGGTTTTTAACGCCCTGACTCTGAAAAAACTCCTCGGGCTCTAGGGAAATTTTTGAGCATTTGATTTTACCCGGCAGCTGAAATAAACTTTAGTTTTAAACATAGAAAGGAAGAAGGAGCTTAGCATGAAAAAAACAGGTTCAATTCTTCTGGCCCTGGCCATGTTCTTCTTTGGGATAACTCTGGCTGAAGCTCAAAGCCAGCCGCAGGCTAAACCGCCGGTGCTTTTAACTTCCTGCGGCCAGAGCCCTGGTCCGGCCATCATCAAAGTGGTGCTGCAAAAAATCGGTATTCCTTTTGAATTAATGCCCCTGGCCACGGCGGCTGACCTGCAAAAAAAGAGAGAAGCCGGACAGCCTTTTGGCTCTGTCATCATTGTCATGGGTGCCAGCCTCAAGGGTATGGGGGCAGCCGGCATTTCTATTGACGATGAAATAAAAAGAATAAAGGCCCTCATTCAGGAAGCCAAAAAACAAGGGCTGACCATCATCGGCGCCCATGTTGAAGGGATGAAAAGAAGGGCTCAAGGCGCTTCCGCCGGCGATACCACTGATGAACAGAGCATTGAGGCGGTGGCTCCTGAAGCCAACATCCTGCTGATAAATAAAGAAGGCAATGCCGATGGCCGATTTACCCAGATTGCCAGAAGCAAGCACATTCCGCTGGTGGAAGTAGAAAAGAACCTGGACTTGACCACCGAGCTGAGCAAAATCTTTGGCCTTAATAAATAAACGGTAAGATTAAGGGCCGCCGGGCTAACTGCGGAAAATAAACTTCTGCCTTTGACTTTTAAGCTGAAATTAACTCATAAGAAAAGCAAGTAGCAGGCGCCCGTTTATTTCGGGCTTATTTAAAAGTTGTATTCTACCCTTTCTGTCTAATAAACCCTGTTTAATAATCTTCGGAGAAGTGAAGAAAAAGTGGGAAAAACTGTCAGTGAGAAAGTTTTTTCCCGGCCATACCCCAAACCAGAAATTTTTTTTATGCAAACAAGCCGGGAAAAAGCAAAAATTAATTGAAACAAAAAAAGGCCCTGTCTCAGGACAGGGCCTTATCTTCTGCTAACAGACTTGATTAATTTCTCAGGGTTTTAAAGTCCTATTTTTTCTTCAATTCCACCAGCCCAACCTTCTCCAGAGCCTGGAAATATTTTTCCACCTCCAGCAGTGGCAGCGGTTCATATTCAGCTGAAGCCGCGTTTCTGATATCCAGGATGGAACGCTTACCGTCTATGAAATTTCTCAATTCAAACTCTGCGCGGTAAATCGGCAGAGCCACCTGCAGGTTCATCTGTCTCAGCTTCATCATGACCGCCCAGGGGTCAGTATCTCCACCCATAGGCTTTCTTACCGGAACGACCTTGCTCAGTCTGATTTCCTCCGGTGTCAGGCTGAGCTTTTCTGGCTTAACTTTTTTCGCCGCGCAGGCCTGCTGGTAAACCGCTTCCAGCTCTTTCAGACAGGCTTCCTTAAAAACATCCAGGCTTTCGTGTTTGGCTTTTAAAGCAGCCTGGAATTCCTGATTTCCGGGGGCAAAAAATCCGGCTGAACTCAGGGCTTCTTTCTCCCGGCGGAAAGCCTCGTTTATGATGTTAACAGCTTCTTTTCGAGCTACATTAAGGTCTTTCGCCCCAGCTTCCTGGATCATGGCTTCGGCCCGACCTTTTTCTTCGCCAAGTCTCTGCAGCCCTCGGCTGGCCACTTCATTCAACATGGCCTTGGCTTCCTCTGGCCCAGCGTTAGCCAGGAAAAGAGCGGAAGCTACCGTGAGAGTTACCACTCTTTTAAGCTGGGTGGAATCTGATTTATCCGGCAGGTCGCCGCTGGTGTGGTACCACATATCAGGCCAGCAGATGAACATCACCGCCGGGACTCTTACCGAACCATCTACAAAAACAATGTGGTCGCTACCGCCCGAAAAGCGGTCTATGGTGTAGTAAAACGGGTCACGGCTGCCGGCCGGGCTCAAGACCTCATAATACTTCCAGCCTGAATCCTGAGAAATTCTCTGGCTGGCCCCCATCCACTGCACAAAAGAAGCTACCACGTCGTTGAGATAGGTGGGCAGGGAGTAAGGCGTGGTTTCCAGACGGAAGGCGCTCAGGTTTTTCACCAGCGCTTCGCCCACCATATCCTCGTTTATGTTAGCAAAAAATCGCTTAGCAATTTCCGGATGTTTATCAATGTAGGCCCGGGTGCCAGAAATCTCCGGGACAAAAAGAAAGCGGACGGAACGTTTCAGAGCCGGTATCTTACCTTCAGCCATGAGTTTCTTTAAAACCCGACCGGCTTCCAGAATAGCCACACAGCCGGAAGCATCGTCATTGGCCCCCTGCTTGGCAAAGCCTTCAAACAAGTGGGCAGTCAGCACCAGTTCCTGCTCCGGTTTTTCTTTTCCCCGGATTAAACCAACGGCCATTTCTTCTTTATAAGGAACCATCTGGGTCTTAACCCTGGCTCTGACCACGATTTTGGTCTTTCTTTCCAGAGCCATTTTCAGGTCAAAATAGGTTCTTTCTGAGACCATGAAAGCAAAAGTTGGTTTATCTTTCTCCCCGGCCCTGATGGAATTCCAGCCAATCTGGTCGCGGTCAAACTCCGGATGGCTGGAAGAGCAGCCGATCAGACCAACGGCTCCGTACTTTTCCACGGCCAGGCGACGGGCTACTTCCGGCGCTCCATAAACCAGGGCTATCTTACCGTTCAGGTCTTTACCCTTGTAATGTTCCTCGCTGTAGCCAGGTCCAACATCAACCAGTTCGGCTGTAACGTCGGCTGAAGAGCTGCCTGAACACAGGCTGGCCGGCATTTCTTTGAGGTCAGCAATCTTCTTCTTCGCCGGTTCAACTATCCAGAGTTCAGCTTCCTCAGCATCCCAGGTTTTCTCGCCGCGGACGGGTAAATCCACGATCTCCGCTTCATCAAACCCGTATTCTTTCAATCTCTCCAGGATGAATTTAGTTTCAAAGTAGCCAGTCCGGTATTCTTCTGCCTTGCGGTTGCGGTTTACTCCGGTCAGGTAAACTTCATTCTGCAGGGCTAGCTCACCAGAAGATTCGTTGATAATTTCTTGAAGAATACTTAAGGGAAGAAAGGTTCTGGGCAATTTTTCCTGGGGCTGCGCCAGAAGCCCGGAAAACAAAGCCATCACCAGAACCAGAACCAAAACCATTCTTTTTTTCATACGACACTCCTTTATTGAGGTAGAAAAAGATTTTATCTCTAAAAGCGCATTTTTCAAACCTAAAGTTCAATTTGTTTTTTAAATTTTTTTTCTGATACAATAGCCAAAGGAAAATCAACTGAGGAAGGATAACCCATGATTGCCACTTCAACAGCCATCACGGTAGTCACTGCCCTTCTGGCGATTTGTGTTCTGTGGCTGGTTTACATCATCATTCGTGGGCATACTGAAAGTCTCGTGCGCACCATCATTTTTATAATTGTCCTCGGTATCATACTCGGCTACCTGAAGAATACGCGGCTGGAAAGGCTGAGCTTCAAAGCCATAAAAAATGACCTCTTCCCTCCCAGCCTGCCTCAATACAGCTACGTGGTGCAGGAACAGGATACTCAATATTCCCACCGAATTGTCTACAGGTTCATCATAAAAACAGAGGAAGATACTCCTAACCTGCCGCCGCCACCAGAGTTAAAGCTGGACATGGACCCCAACGGTCGCACGTTTACCTTGAGAGACATAGAGAGCCTGAACCTGGTGCTGGACCAACTGAACCTGCCGCCTGTGACCCATGGAGTCCAGGAACTCTACGCCATAACCGGAAACCAGACCGATGTGGGCCTCTACCGCTGGGATGATTATCAGCTGGGCACACTGATTGTGGAAAGGACTATTTACCAAAATAAAAATTCTCTGCAGAGTTATCACGCCATTGCTTCTATCACCGTAGACCGCCGGAAATACTGATTCTTGCCAGAAGGAGAAAAATAATGACCGCTACCGAGAGCGCTCTTATCATACTTCTGGTGATGGTTGTCACCTATGCCCTGGCCAAGATGTTTAAAATTTCCACGGAATTATCCCTTTTTCTGGCCGCTATAAGCGGAGCCCTGGCCGCGGGCGAAGGAATTCCCTTACGGCATATTGCTGAAGGAGCCATTACCTACCTGGACATCTGCCTTATATTTCTCACGGCCACGCTTTTTATGAACCTACTCAAAGAAGCCGGTGGGGTGGCTTTTGCCGTCAGAAAAATTCTGGTCAGGTTTCATCACCGCAAATTCATCCTGTTTTTCCTCATCGTCATCCTTCTTTTAATTCCGGGAGCCCTGACCGGAGCCGGCAGTGTGACGGTGCTGATTACTGGCTCGCTGGTGGCCGTGGTTCTGAAATACATGGGTCTTTCTGAAGTAAAGGTAGCAGCCATCATTTTTCTGATTGCTGGCCTGAGCGCAGCCGCGCCGCCGGTCAGCCTCTGGGCCATGCTGACGGCAGCCGGCATCAACATGCCTTACGTGGGCTTTTTCCTTCCTCTTTTTATCCCCTGCTTGGTAGCTGCCTTGCTGACCATCTTTTTCCTCGGTCGCCAGGCGCAGCCGGTAGACATTGAGAAAGCCATGGCTGAACTACCCAGGCCTCCGGAAAAGATGAACTGGTGGAGAATTATCCTGCCTTTCCTGGTCTTTCTCGGCCTGATCATAGCCAGCCGCCTTTTCCCTTTCCGTTTCCCCATCCTGGGGCTTCCGCTGGTCTTTGCCCTAACGGCTCTGGTTACCTTCTTCCTTTCCCCAGTCAAGCTTAACCTCTGGAAAATTTCACTGCGGACCAGTGAACAACTGCTGCCGCTCATCGGGACTCTTACCTGCGTGGGCATCCTGGTCCAGATAATGACCTTAACCGGAGTGCGGGGCCTTATTTCTGTTTCGGTGGTCACCTTACCAGTCGCCGCTGTCATCGGTTCACTGGTTCTCACCTTGCCCATTTCTGAAGCTGTTCTTATGTGGGGAGCCGCACCCGTGCTTGGCGTCCCGCTGGTTCTTCTGTTCAACACCCGCGGCCTGAACCCGGTGGTGGCCCTGGCCGGGATGAGTTTAATCTGGCCCCTGGGTGATGCCCTTCCGCCCACGGCTATCATCGGACGTCTGACCATGGAAACCGTGGGGGTTAAGGCTCCGTACCATAAATTCCTCAAAGAATGCCTGGGGCCGGCTCTGCTAATCGCTGGCCTCGGACTTCTGATGGTGGTATTCAGCAAAAAGCTTTCTTTCTTGACCGTATTTTAAGAGGTTAGCCATGAGTTCCATCATAAATTTTCTTTACTACCTGATGGTGGCTTTTTTCTCAGTCTGCTTTCTGGTGAACTTCAGGAAAAGCAAGAAATGGCAGGAAGAGCTTCTCTACCTGCTCACTCTTCTTCCTTTCTTACTCAGAGTTTTCCATCTTAAATGAGGCCCACCATGTCCAAGAGAACTATTGAGAGTTTGGTACGCTGGCGAAAGGTCATCTTCCTTCTTTTATTTTTAATTGCTTTTATATTCTCGGGAGTGAGTTTTTACCGCAGCCGTCATCTGGCTGAACCTGTTGTTCTGGGCGAGGGAGTTTTGAGAGTAATCAGGCTGAGCGAATATTTCCCGGGGATTAAGAATTCAATAAACGATGCCCGGGTTTATCTTCTCAGCCAGAAACCAGAAGGCGGTTCTGTTCTCATCCTAGGTGGTTCTCATGCTGAGGAGCCAGCCGGTCGCCTGGCCGCCTGGCTCCTGGTGGAGAATGCTCTGGTGAAGCGAGGCCGGGTGTTTGTCATCCCCACCGCCAACCCCAGCGCTTCTACTTCAACCCGTCCCGGCGGTGCCTACCCCCCGGACTACTCCATAAAAACACCCTGGGGAGAGCAAAAATTCCGCCAGGGCGACCGCTGGTCTAACCCCCTGGACCAGTGGCCGGACCCGGAAGTTTACATTCACTACCCCAGCAGACAGCAGCTGGCTTACATGGACATCCGCAATCACAACCGCACCTGGCCTGGCCGGCCCGACGGAACCATGACAGAGAAAACCTGCTACGCCATGACCCAGCTTATCATCAAAGAAAAAATTGACCTGGTCATTGACCTGCATGAAGCCGAGCTGCAGTACCCGGTCATCAGCACCATTGTGGCTCACCAGAAAGGACAGGATATAGCGGCCCTGGCTTCTATGATGATCAGCAGCGAGGAAGGGTTTAACATCGGGGTGGAATACTCGCCTCCGGCTCTGCGCGGCTTATCCCACAGAGAAATTGGCGACCATACCCAGGCTATTCCCCTTCTGCTGGAAACGCCTGAACCATTTCTGGATGCGACACGGGGCCGCACCAACCGGGAGTTACTCTTAACCGGCAAGGATGAATTTGTGATGAAGGCCGGAAAGCACGGCCTGCTTTTTGAAAAACTTGATGAAAAGGGCTGGCCGATTGAAGTTCGCGTCGGCCGCCACCTTTCCTCCATCATCCAGATTTTAAAAGTCTGGAGTGAGCTGAACCCCGACCGACCCGTGGAACTGGAAAATGTTCCCCACTACAGAGATTTAGTACAAAAGGGAGTTGGTTTTTACCTTAAAGACCCGTCTAAAGCACCTTCTGACCGTGTCGTTTATGAATAAAATAACAGCAGGCCACAAATAAGGCTGACCCCAGAACATAAAGGACAAATATTCTTCTGAGCCAGGTTTTTTCCTGCTCTGCTTCTTTCAGGCTTAAAACCTGGCCAGGCCGCGGTAGAGGCTGCGGGTCCCAGGGTAAACCATACCTATTGACCAGGCCCTGAATGTTCAGCAGATGAATTACCGGCAGGCCCTGGCTGGCCATTTCCTGAATCAGCCCCCGGGTTTCAGCCGGCGGGATTTTCTTCACTCTGGTCAGACCTGGCTTAAGTTCCAGGACGGAGTAATCCAGGCCCAGGCAAACCAGGTTCCCGCCTACGTTGATAAATGCTTTAAGCGGTCCCCGGGCACTCTCCTGAAACAGAGCTGCCTGCTCTCTGACCATTAAACTTAAAGGCCTGGGTTCCAGAATCTTTAGGCCCATTTCCCGGGCTCTGTCTCTGATTTTTCTTTGGATTTTTTCAGGATATTCCCGGCCAGAATTATCCTCACCACCCCAGGAAACAGCTAGCAGCCGGTATCTATCAAGCCCCGCCTCCCGCCAGCAGGCCAGCATCTCCAGGACGGTAAACTCAGGGTGGTTGGCCCCCCACTGCGAGGCACCCACCGAGACTATCAGCATGAGGTCCAGATTAAGGCTGTGCCCGGCGCAGACCGCGGCCAGGAGTAGAGCGGGAAAGGAACCAGAAGCAGCCACAGCCACCGAATCACCCGGCTTTATGCCAGCTTCTTTTAACAGCCGCACCAGCAAAGCCGCCAGGTTGGGGTTGGTGGTCGTGCGCTTGGCTTCCAGGCGCCCAAGAGTCGTGGTCAATTCACTCTGTTCCAGGCCAATTAAACCCGTGTGGTTAGGGTCAAAATGATTTTTTTCCGGCTGAAGACCTTTTCTCTGCTCACAGGCGAAAGTGGCTTTTTCCGCCTGTAACATAAGTTCGGCTGCCTGCCATTCAGCAGAATCAGGCGGAAATTTCCGACCCTGGTTTTTGTTCAATCCCAAATAAACAGCCACCGCCAGCAAACTGATAAGAGCCAGGCCGCTGAGTGTTATCTTTTTAAATTTAGTGTTACGCATTAGCCCAGCAGATGCACGAGAAAAAAAGTCAGGACCGAAACGATGGCCAGAGAAGCCAGGGTGTAAGAGACCCTTTGTCTTTCCAGGTTAGAAGCCAGCAGCCCCGGTATTACCCAGCCAATCACCCGGAGCCCGAGTGGTTCAGAGAACAGGGCCGGCAGCAGCCAGGCCCATAACTGTCCTAAAATGGCTCCGGCCAGAATCATAAAGACAAACCGGCGTCGGCCGAAGATAAGAAAATACCTGAAAGCCAGCCGGTAAAGTCCCAGCACCAAAAAAGCCACCACCAACGTGGCCAGGACCCGGAAAGGCTGGTCGAGGTAGAGGGCAAAATAACCTGGCACAATTAACCCGCCAGGCGAGAGGCCGGTTAGCTCCACATAAATTAAAGCCAGAACCAGGCCGATAAACAGACTGCTATAATTTAAGGGCATGACCTTCTTTCTCCAGGTAATCAATCAATTTTTGACCAAAACCAACGATGTTACCCATCCCGATGATAACCATTTCCTTTTCTAAATTTGCAGTCTTTTCCTCGTTTTCTGCTCTATTTTTAGTTTCTTCTGGCCAGCCGGGCTGGATGTTCTTCAGGTAATTAAAGATTTCTGTCAGGCAATCTTCCGGGCTTCTGGCTTTTAGCCTTTTAACCCGGCTTTTTGACCAGCCCGGGGCGGAGGATAATTTTCTGGAGACCACCGCCGAGCCAGGGCCAGCCAGAAACAGAACCTGAAGCTTAGAGAGAATACTTCCTTTAAGACCAGCCTCAGCCCGCAGATAATCAAGCCATTGCTTGGTCCGGTCGGGTCGGTCAGACCTCAAACTCAAAAGCCCGACCATCTGCCGCCGGGATAAATCAAACTTTTCCCCTGCCAGTTTTAAGGCTTCTACTGTAGAGGCCGGGTCGTTAGCGGCCAGCAAATTTATAAAATAGAAGGGCGGGTTTCCCACCCGGCCAGCCACCTGCCAGATTCTCAGGTGACCGAAATCCGGGCAAACTTTTCTAAAGCCTGCACTTATTCTTTCAACCGGGATGCGGTAATGCGCCAGAACCTCCAGAGCCAGTCTTAAATTGGGCTCAAATTCAGCATAAGGGACCTGGCTTTTAAGTTCATAAGCCAGCTGGCCCGGGGCTATCGCTTTTATTTCTGCCCCGCTCTTCTCTGACTCCTCCGCCAGAACAGGCCACATCTCTTCCGCGGGGATGAAGACCTGCAGGCCAGGCCTGAAACAGGCACTTAAGTTTAAAGCCACTTCCTCTTTGCTCTGCCCCAGAAATTCAGTGTGGTCAATTCTGATATTACTGAGAACCAGGGTTTCAGGCTGAAGTAATTTATGACTTTCGGCCAGGAGAAATTCAGGCTGAATACTCATCATTTCCGCCACCAGGAAATCTGCTGACTGACTGGCGGCCAGCCGCACCAGCTTTTTCTGCTCCAGGACACTCGGCCGCCCTTTTCTTCTTATTTCTTCTTCGCGACCATCAGGATAGATGATGACTGGCTTTGAGCCCGTGGTTTTGGCCACGACCCGGTAGCCGGCTTCTCTTAAGCCGGCGGCTATGAGCCTGGTGATGCTTGATTTTCCCCTGATGCCAGTGACCGCTATCCGGTGGGGAATTTTCCTCAGAGCCTGCTGATGAAAACCAGCCTCAAGAGATAAATAGACTACCCAGGCCAGAAAAATAATCAGCAGCCAGACCATGAACAAAAGTTAAAACTTCCTCCGAGCCAGCAACGCCTCTATTTCTTCTATTTCTTTGGGCACATCCGCGGTCAGGACTTCGCAGCCATCCTTGGTAATCAGGACCGTGTCTTCTATTCTGACACCCAGATTTTTCTCCGGGAAATAAAGCGCCGGCTCAATAGCCATAACCATGCCCTCTTTTAGCACCAGTTCAGCCGGCTGAACATCATGAACGCAAAGACCTACCAGATGACCGAGCCCGCCTTTCAGGCCCATGGTGTCCAGGCCCTTTTCTTTCATTTTTTTTGCCACATACTCCTGGACATCCCTGGCCGTCACTCCCGGGCGGAAGGCTTCAATACAGGCCTTCTGCACTTCCAGCACTACCCGGTAAACTTTTTTCTGTTCTTCTGTAAAACGACCAGAAACTGGCCAGGTGCGAGTGATGTCCATAGTCAGGTATTCAAGTTCACCGCCAAAATCCATGAGCACCAGCTCCCCGGCTTTCATCTGCCGGGAATTCTTTTCGTAATGAAGGATACAGGTATTCGGACCAGAACCGATAATCGGTGGATAGGCTGGACCCCGGCCACCGTTTTTCAGGACCACCTCCAGGGCCGCGGCCTCCAGCTCATACTCATAAGCCCCTGGCCTGGAAGCCAGCATGGCTTTTTTTATCGCTTCGGCCGAGATTTTGCCGTTTCTCCGAAGGACTTCAATTTCTTCTGGAGATTTTATCAGGCGAAGGGCGTCCAGGTAGGGAGTGATGTCTTTAAGCTGAAAACCCGGGTAATATTTTCTGAACCTTTCTACCCGGAACTGGTCCAGGCTGGGCAAAGCGTTGAAAGGATTCCGGCGCTGGCGGGCAGAAAAGAGCGCCACTTCTGACCTGGCTTCAGAGATGGTGTCTCCGGGCGAAAGCCGGACATAGACCACCGGTTCAGGTCTGGCCGCCACCCGGGCCAGAAATTCTTCAAAGTAACTTACCGGGTAGATGGCTTTAAGGCCTAACTTTTCCTTGGCTTCCGGGTCATCCAGGCTGTTGCCGCCCTCGTACATCTTTTCGCGGTCAGTTTTCTGGGGAACAAAAAGAAAACTTTCTCTGGTAGAAGCATTAAGCACCAGGATGGCCCCGGCATCTTCACTGCCGGCCAGATAATAAAAATCATTGTCCTGACGGAAATGACCCGCCCCGGAATTTCCCGGGCTGGCAAAAAGGATGATCAGGCCTTCTTTGACGCTGTCCATCAAAGCCAGCCGCCTTCTTTCCAGCTCTGTTCTGGAGTAAGCAGAACTCAGGCTGAAAAGAAGTAATAACATCAGAAAACCAACGACCAGGGAAGAAAATGTTTTTTTTCTCATTTTTGAGCGTCCTTTATGTTAATCTCTGCCAAATTCTCTTCTTATGAGTTTAGTAAAAACGGCGCCGGCGTGCAATTCATTTCATAAGATAAAATATAAAAAATCAAAGCTGAGAAACAAAAGCCTAAAATTGATGGCCACCACAAAATCAGTTGTAAACGAAGTAAACTGGATTTATCATCAATAGAGAAAAAAAACAGGGTTCAGTTAGTCTTGTCCTATGACCAGAAAGAAATTTGTCGTTCTCCTCACCGGTCAGCCGGGCTGCGGCAAAACGACTCTCATAGAAAGCCTCATCAGAGAATGGGCAGGCCAGATAAAAATGGCCGGGTTTGTGACCCGGGAAATCAGAGAAAAAGGCCAGCGGGTGGGGTTTGAATTAATAAGCCTTAACGGCGAGCGCCGGCTGCTAAGCCATGTCCACCTGAATACCCCATTTAGAGTAGGAAAATACCGGGTTGACATCAGGGGCTTTGAGGAATTTCTCACCCGTCTTTCTCTTACTCAGCCTGAAAATGAACTCGTAATCCTGGATGAAATAGGGAAAATGGAATGCCTTTCAGAATACTTCCGGGAGCTGGTTCTCAGCCTGATAGAAAAAGGCCCACCTCTGCTGGCTACGGTAGCCCTGGTGGGCACCCCTTACATAGAACAAATTAAATCCAGGCCCGAAGCCGAAATCATCCAGCTGACTCCGGAGAACAGAAGCCAGGTCAGAGATAGCCTCAAGGCTCGCCTTTCTCCGTTACTCTGGTCAAAAGAATAAACTGGCGAGTTTTTTACCTTGTCTTTAAAAAAAGAAAGAGAGGGGTGCCGCCGTGCACCCCTCTGATTTAATTGAAGGAAGGGGGAATGGAAAGAAGGGCAAAGAAGGGCAAAAAGGAGGCATTTATAAATTTTTGGGTGCGCTCATCTTCCTGGTAATAAAAAAGGGAGGGAGTTTCGGAGTTGGCTTTTTTATGGATGGAAACCTCCCTCCCCAACCCAGCTATTATATCTATATGAAGTATGTTCGCTTTTTTCATCCAGGTTCTCGCTACTTTCCTCATCTTCGCCATCCATTATTATAGTATGCAAACTCCGTGCCAAACTCACCAAGGGGAAGGAGCTCATTTCTGGGAAAAAATCTTATAAAAAATATTACAAGCGGTGTAAAAATTTTTTACGACTCAAGGTACCTGGGTGAAAAATTCCTGGAACGGGTCAACACTAGACTTCCTGGTTTTACTCCCAGATGGCGGGCCACTACCTCGCACTTAGCCTTAAGCAGAAAATAAAAAGGACCTCTCTCTTGCTCCAGACATTCAAAATTCCCCTGGCCCTTAGCCAATATCAGGTCCGCCTCAGATAAGAGCTTTAAGAAACCTGGATGGCAGCTTTTAAGCACCGTGCCCGGAGCCTGACAGCCGGAAGAGACCAGTTCCGCTACCTCTTCCAGTCCGGATAGCCTTGCTTCCTCCAGCGTAGCATCATTGATGATCGGTTTTTCCCGGACAGCATAGATTACTTTCCGCTCAAGCTGTTCAAGAAATAAACGGTCAAAAACCGTTTCTCCAGCATTGTCGCCGAGGAAAATGATTTTTCTGGCCCTCTTCAAGTCTTCTTTAAGCCATTCATAGTGGTCAATTTCCAGTTGACCGGGGTTCAGAAAAGATTCCAGACTGGCCCAGTCAGCCACGGCCCCGGCCCCAAAATCAATCACATTCCCTGCCAGAGAAACTTTAAGAGAAGCTTTTAAAGGGTCAGCCGCTTCGCTGATTTTTTTCTTCAGCTCCGGGTAAAGTTCCCTGGCTTTTTCTATGCTTTCTCTTTTTAAATGGTAGTAGGGGTCCGGGTTCCCGGTCAGACGGTAGAACAGATGATAAAGGTCTTCAGAGATTTCAGGTGGTGTACGGTCAAAATCCGTGGTGGCCAGAAAAGAACAACTCTGCCTCAGAAGGGACTGAGTTTGCCCCTGGTCAAGAGCCAGGAGGCGTGAAGTTCTTAAAGCCTGGCTTAACAGACAGACAAAACACTCTGGGGCTGCTTTCATGGTTTAAAGTCTACAATGAAAGTAAAGGTTTGTTAAGCGGCCAGGGAAAAACTTTCAAAAATATAAACCAGAGGCTATGATTTCACCCGCGCCGCAGAATGTTTTTAAACCTAAGGCTGACCGTTCAGCAGAAGCTTGTCCACCGTTTCGTTTATTAGTTTCAGGTCCAGAGGTTTAACGAAAAATTTATCCACTCCGGCGCTGGCCAATTCCTCGGGTCGGATTTGCTCGGCATAAGCAGTGATCAGGATGATTTTCCCCTGATAACCAGCCTGCCTGAACTCCTGAATCATCTGTAAACCATTTTTCTGGGGCAATCTCAGGTCTGTGATAATCAGGTCCACTGGCGCATGGTGGAAACGGGCTAAGGCTTCAGCCGCATCCCGGGCCAGGTAGACATTATAACGAGAGGAAAAAAGCAGAAAGAATGTCTTTCTAATGAACTCGTCGTCATCGACAATTACTATTCTTTTCATAAACCTATCCTGACTTTTTAAGATAAAGCAGGATTTGTGCCAGATTTCTTTAAAAACTACAGATACGAGAAGAAAAAAGGAAGGGGAAAAATGTCAATATTTTTTCCAGATGTTAATTTTTTTTACAAATACTGCCTGCCGCCGGAAATTTTCTGACCGTCTTTTTCAATCCGATGTTTCTACCTTCAAATCATAATCCTTAATCTTTTTATCCAGGGTGGGACGGCTTATTTCCAGAATCTGACAGGCTTTGGTTTTGCTCCCCTTGGTAACTTCCAGAACGTACTGAATGTACCTTTTCTCTACTTCCCACAGGGGCATAAGTTCCCGGGGGATGGGAGACTTTTCCGCCGGCGCCTTTTCTCCGCCCGGTTCAAAGGGCAGATGTTCTTTTAAGATCACATCACCTTTGGCCAGAATTACCGCCCGGGTGAGAGCATTCTCCAGCTCGCGCACATTCCCCTTCCAAGGCTGGTTCATCAAATACTCCATTACCTCGGGCGGCACTTTACGCACATTCTTCTTCAACTCCCGGTTAATTTTTTCCAGCAGGTAGGCAACCAGGTCCGGGATGTCTTCTTTTCTTTCTCGCAGCGGAGGCAGGAAAATTTCCACCACTTTTAACCGGTAATAAAGGTCTTCACGGAATTTGCCCTGAGCCACCAGTTCCTTTAAATCCCGGTTAGTCGCGGCAATGATGCGAGCTTCGGTCTTGAGGATTTTTTCTCCGCCAACCTTCATAAAATCCCGCGTCTCAATGACCCTGAGCAATTTGGATTGCAGGTTAAAGGAAATATCGCCTATCTCATCCAGGAATAGCGTGCCTTTACCGGCAATTTCAAACTTGCCCCTGGTTTCCGTAACCGCATCGGTAAAAGCACCTTTCACGTGGCCAAAAAGCTCTGATTCCAGCAAGGTATCGGAAATGGCTGAGCAATTAATAACAATAAAAGGTTCATCCCGGAAAGGGCTGTTATAATGGATAGCTTTGGCCACCAGTTCTTTGCCCGTGCCGCTTTCTCCCTGGATAAGCACGTTAGTTCTGGTGTTGGCCACAGAACCAATCATCTTGAAGACCTCTCTCATCTGCGGGGAGCGCCCGATGATGTTATCAATCTGGTATTCTTTCTGCTTTTCTTCAATCAGATAACTGACCTTTTCTTCCAGGGCTTTCATCTGCAGGGCTTTCTCTATGGTCAGGTCCAGCTCTAAATAATCAAGAGGCTTGACCAGGTACTCAAAAGCACCGGATTTGATGGCGTCCACCGTGGTTTTCATGTCATCAAAAGCGGTCATGACGATGACAGAAACCTTTTTATTCTCGCTTTTTATCTGTTTGAGAAGGTCCAGACCATTCATATCAGGTAGTTTCACATCCAGCAACATCAACTCCGGCTGGAATTCACGAAACATGGCCAGAGCCTCTTCACCTGTCTCAGCCAGTCTGACCTCAAAACCTTTTTTCTTGAGGTGAGAAACCAGAGTTTTGCTGACCAGAGGGTCATCTTCTACCACTAAAATGTTAGGCATGGCTATTTCTCCTTAACAGATGGTTCCAGGGGGAGAGTGATGAGGAAGCAACTCCCCGGACCTTCTTTTTTTACTACTCTGATGCTTCCTCCATGTTGCTCCAGGATGCGCCTGGCGTTAGCCAGGCCCAGCCCGGCCCCTGAACTCTTGGTAGTAAAGAAGGGCTCAAAGATGTTTTCCCAGTCCTTCTCCGGAATGCCACAACCGTTATCGCTGATGAGAATTTCAAAACCGGGGCGGTCTTTTTGCCGGTTCAACCTCAGAGATATTTCAATCTGCCCCCCTTCTTCTACAGCTTCATAGGCATTACGCAGAATATTTACCAGAACCTGACGGATTTTATCAGCATCAACATAAGCCGGAGGCAGGTCCTTCTCCACCTCCAGCGTTATCCTGATTTTCTTTTCCTCCAGAGAGGGACGCAACATTTTGAGAGAAGCCTGAATGATTTCTTCCATGGAAAAATAATCAGGCTGTAATTTGCTGCTTCTGGTAAAGCTCAGTAATTCTTTGATGAATTTTTCAATCTGTTCAATCCCCTCCTGAGCAATGGCCAGATGTTCTTTTTCTGTTTCGTCTAGCTTTTCGCTTTCCGCCAGTTTCTGAATGTTCAATTTTACCGAGGTTAGAGGGTTACGAATTTCATGGGCAATGGTGGCGGAGAGGCGACCAATAGAAGCCAGCTTCTCCACCTGGACCAGACGCCGGTTGGCTTCTTCGGTCTTCTGTCTGGCCTGAAGTAACTGTTCAGCCATCTCATTAAAGCTTCTGGTTAAATCACCAATTTCATCTTCAGAAATGACTGGAATCCGGTAGGTAAAATCTCCCTTTGAGATTCTCCGGGTTCCTTCCACCAGGTTTCGGATGGGCCGGGTAATGCGCCGGGCCATCAGCAAACTGCTCAAAAGAGTAAGAATCAGGGCCGCCAGCCCAAAGCCAGCCATCACCAGTCTGGTCTTCTGGATGCGCACCTTGACATCTTCCAGCTTTAAGCCTATTTTGACTGAACCCCATTTTATATCCGACCCCCTGATGTAAATCGGGATTTCCACTTCCATAACTTCCTGTTCCCGGCCGTTTTCTACCAGCCGGTAATTATTATAAAAAACATCATCCGGGCCGACCTGGCCGGCACAACTGGTGCGGTTGATTACTTCCAGATTGTTAGCGATGCTTTCGCTCACCACTACCGGACGGCCATCCCGGTCATAAAAAATGATATAGCTCAGGTCATCCCGGATAAGCCCCTGGATGTTCTCGTCAATGTCGGATAATTCCCAGAGCACCAGCCGACGGGCATTCATCTCGGCAATGTACCTGACCATGACCAGCCCGCGACTCTTTTTCTCCGCAATGATGGACTTCACTTCTCGGTTCTGGATGACAAAAAGAAGACTGAAAATCAACAGCACCAGAATGACCGAGGTCCAGAAGGCCAGCTGGGCAGTGATGGAAAAACGAACCTTTTTCAAGCTGATCATCGGTCCAGCCAAACGTTTCTCAGATTAACAAAAAACAAACCAGAAGTCTGGGGCTTTAAGTTCCGCAGATATGGTTGGTAGGCCAGTCTTTCTTTGTAATAAAAAAGCGGCATAGCGGGCACCTCTTTATGCAGGACTTCTTCCATCTGCTGGAAAAGGGTTATTCTACGGTCAAAGCTGGGCATCAAGCGCTGGGCCTCCAGCAAATCATCCAGCCCCGAGTTCCGGTAGTGAAGGTAGGTCTGGTTGAGAAAAGAACCAGAATGGAAAAGCGGATAAAGCAAAAACTCGGGGTCAGGCACATCCATGAACCAGTCAAAATAGACCAGATAGGGAACTTTTTCTTCTCTCAAATAATTTAAGGAGCTGGTCCCCTGTAACTCTAATTTTATTCCAGCGGGCAGCAAGGATTCTTTAAGTTGAGTATAAAGACCGGTCATGATTTCTTTCTGCGGAATCTCAAAATAAAGCTTGACTACCTGAGGACGGGCCGAATTTCCCAGACCAGCGGCCCGAAGAATCTCCAGAGCCCGTCCCAGAGACAGATCCTCCTCTTCTTTTTTTGGCCAAAAACCCGGCAGAAATGGCGGAAGGTAACTGTCCATTTCCTGGGCATAATAAGAAGTTGAGGAGGCCAGAGCAGCCAGGGCTTTTCTGTCCAGAAAAACCCTCAGGGCCTGCCTTACTTCGGGTCGATCAAAGGGCGGAAGATGGTTGCTGAAAAAAAGATAAACGACATGTAGCGAATTGTTTTCCAGAATCTGATACTTATTATTAGAAATCCGGTAAGAAAGATAGGGAACGATGTGAACTTCGTTTCGGAAAAAATCATCAAGCAAAAAATAAGGACTGATTTCCATCGCCTGAAGATATGGTTTCCTCCCATAATAACGTTCATTCCGGGTTAATCTTATACCGATGATATCCAGTCTGGAGTTTCTGAGCCAGTAATCAAACTTAAAGGGACCGCTGCCAACCGGCTTTTCAAAAAAAGAACCTTTTTCTTTTAGCAGAAGGTTTTTAGGCAGGACTTTAGCAAAGCTGGCGGCCAGAAAATAAAAATTGGTAATACCTGGAAATTTCCAGTCTATCTCAATTGTTTTCCGGTCAAGGACTTTGAGGCCGCTGACTTCGCCGGCTTTTCCCTGCCAGAACTCCTCTCCGCCTTCTATTCTGCTGGCCAGAAGATAAAAAAGCGGATTGCTCTTCAAGCGGAAAAGCCGTTCTAAAGAAAACTTGACGTCCTCGGCTGTTACTTCCTGCCCATTATGAAAAAGAGCCCCCTTTCTGATGTAAAATAGAACCCTCTTTCCTCCTTCTGAAATTGTCCAGTAATCAGCCAGCGCCGGGAAAATTTCCAGGTTCTGGTCTAGCCTGACCAGGCCATCATAAATATGCTCAATGACCACCGGATAGCCATGTCCGGCCGGGTCGAAATCTCTGTTGAGGGTTTTGCCAAAAGCTTTGAGGCGGATTTCTCCCCCGCTTTTCGGGGTAACAAGCTCACCACCTGGCAAAAGCAGCCGGCCCGGGCTCAGAAGAAACATAAGAGCCAGCCCTAACTTCAACCCCGTTTTGAGCATAACTTTTGGCCGCAAACTCATCATCTATAAATCATAGCCTAACTTTTAGATAAAATCACTCTCTTTTAAGGCCGGGGATAAGCCCCGGAGTGTGGACCTTATGAGCAGCAAAATTTGCTTGCGGGAAAACCAAAAATTCAGCTCGATTTTAATTTTCTGGCCACTTCCGTAACCTGCCTGAAGACGCGGAAAAAGTTTTGACCCCAGATTTTCGCAATTTCTTTTTCTGTGTAGCCACGCTTCAGAAGCTCAACGGTCACGTTAATCATCTCGCTGACGTCATTGCAGCCCAGCACGCCTCCGCCACCGTCAAAATCTGTCCCTATGCCCACGTAATCAACTCCCACCAGCTTAACCACATGGTCAATGTGGTCAACCAGGTCCTGAACAGTAGCCAGGTCCGCCGGATATTTTCGGTTTATTTCTTCCATCTCAGCCATTATTTTCTGCCGTAGGCTCTCATCCTGGGTGTTTCTTAAATTTCCGTACTTAGCTCTGAGCTCGGCCAGCGCTTTATCTCGCTCTGGGTTCGGTTTCGGCGTCCTGACGTAAGAGGAAAGAAAGCAGATCTGGACTACTCCCCCTTTCCTGGCCAGTGCTTTGATCATGTCATCAGTTAAATTCCGCGGATTATCACACACCGCTCTGGCACAGGAATGAGAAGCAATGATGGGAGCTTTACTCAAGGAAAGAACATCGTAAAAACTCTTGTCCGAAGCATGAGAAATATCAATAATCATGCCCACCCGGTTGCACTCGGCCACCACCTGGCGGCCAAATTCACTCAGTCCGTGGTCTTCCGGGTCCTGGCGGTCAGTGGAGGAATCGCAGATATCGTTATCAGAAGTATGACAGAGAGTTATGTAGCGAACTCCCCGGTCATAAAAATATTTAATCAGGCTCAGGTCACGGCCGATGGCATAGCCGTTTTCAATACCCAGGAAAGCCGTCAGCTTACCCTGTTTTTTCCAGCGGTAGGCATCTTCGGGTGTGTATCCTAAACCTATCAGGTTCTGGTTTTTAGCCACCATATCTTTTACCGCCCGGATTAATTCCTCTGCCCTCCGGCGGGCCTGGGCATAACCTTCTTCTGTTCTTGGCCCCTGCGCCACAAAGGCGGCAAAAAATTCAGCGTCAAGGCCGCCTTTTTTCATCCGGGGCAAATCAATTTTGCCACTACCCGGAAGTTTCGGGTCATGTTCTTCAGCCGGGTTCCAGTTCCCCCGAAGAAGCATCATGGCTGTGTCGCAATGTGTGTCAACCGTAACTATTTTCTGGTGAATTTCCCGGGCTCTGGCCAGAAGGTCTTTTTCTTCCAGCCTGACTTCCTGTTTAGCACAGGCGACCATAAGGACGGCCGTCATGAGAATAACCATAAAAAAGGAATAACCAAACCTGAACCTGCCAATCATCTCTGTATCCTTCCAAAAAAATATTAGCTTTGATTTTCTGCCAAACCGAAAGGCATTTCAAGCAAAAAAAGAAACCTGGGCTACGGAAAATCCTTAGCCACTCTCTTTTTTGAGAAGATAAAAACATTCTGGTTTTTTATCCGAAATCTTCAGAAAATCCATGACACGATAGCCATGCCCAAAATAAGTTAAAAAAACCTGACGGGTGCTCAAGCGCCAGTCAACTGGTATTCTTCTCACTCCTTCATCCGGTACATCTGTCTCGTTTAGCAGGAGATAAAAATCAGTCGGTATCTGAACCAGAAGTTGCTCAGCCTGAAGTTCAGTATTCACTTCCTCCACCACTTCCAGCTCCAGCGGCCCTCTCTTGCCCGCCACCTTTTTATGGCTAACCTTCAAGGCCCGGGGTAGAGAAAGATGATCAGGGGAAAGCTTTTCAGCCCGGTGGGCCTCAGGAGATTTTTCCAGGTACCAGGCGGCAAAAAATCTGTCTGAGGGCACATCCTGCCGGTTCAGCCGTCCACCGTATTCTCCGTAAGGAGCTACCCGGTATTCCAGAATTTCCATGCCCAGACGGTGAACATTGCGGTAGGCGTTGACCGCTGTCAAGGGGTCGTAGGTACAAACCACCTGCTTAACATGAAAATAATTGAGCAGTATTTCCTTCTGGAACTCTTTAATCAAAATGCCCAGCCCATAATGCAACCGGTCAGGTCTCACTCCCAGAAACTGCGAATAAAACCAGAGGTTATCCGGTCGGTCAAAGCCCAGGCTTTTATCCCTGATGCCCACAAATCCGTAGCTGAACCCTACCAGATGAGCTTCATCAGGTATAAATTCCCCGGCCTCGTTCTCTTCAAAGGCCCCGAGGAACAGGCTGCTCCCCTCGTGCAGGAAGTTCTCGCAAAGCAGGTTACGGGAACCAGCCAGATGGTCTTCGGCAAACTGCCAGACAGCCTGTCTCAGGTTTTCATACTTCTGATAATCCGCTGGCCGGTCACTGTCTTCCACCCGGATTAAAAACTTTTTGCCTTTAACGGTAACAGTCTTTTCCGGCAATTTAATCATGGCTCTTTGATTTTACCATTCAGCGGACTAAATTTTAACACCCTGCTTTTATCAACGGCGGCGGCTTTTTCTTTCTAACCTGTCCGGTTTTTGACAGTTGGAGCTCAGAATGGTATAAATACCTTTCAAGATTCAGGGAAAAACTATGGACGCCAATCAGACAAATAAAGCAGAGCAAAACATCATCTGCCTTATCAACCCACTGGCGGCCAACAAAAGATGGAAAAGGAGGAGAAGACTCCGCCAGAAATTAATTTCCCAGCTGCCCGGGAAATGTCTGGACACTCCGTCTACCAAAGAAGAAACAGTAAAAATGGCCCGGGAGCTTTCGGCTCAAGCCGACATGATAGTGGCCGTTGGCGGTGATGGCACCGTCGCTGATGTTCTTCAGGGGGTCTATGAAGCCGGACAGCACCAGCGCCTGGTTTTTGGCGTTATTCCCTTTGGCAGCGGGAATGCTTTCCGCCTTTCCCTGGGCCTGCCCAGAAACCCCTTCAAAGCCATAAAATTTCTCCAGCACGGAGACCTTCTGAACATTGACCTTATCCTGGTGGAAGACCGGGTAGCCGCCTTTGCCAGCGTGGGGTCCACGGCAGCCGTGACCGGCGAAAAACTCAGACACTCCATACCAGGTCTTATTGGACATCTGCTGGCTGCCAGAAAACTCATCTGCTATAAGAGAAAAGAAAAAACTCTGAAGCTTTATCACGGCCTGGACGAAAAAGGCCAGCCTTTTGATTACCTGGAGATTAAATCCAGGTTTCTTGATTGCGTGGTGGGAAACAGTAATTATTTCGGTTATCGCTGGCTGGTGGCACCAGATGCCCGGCTGGATGATGGTTACCTGGACATCGTGCTCTTTGAAATGCCTTCGTTAATTTACATCCTGTTTTTCCCCTTGATTTATTTTGGCTGGCTGCAAAAAAAACTGCGTCATTTTAAAGCCCGGGAGCTGGCCATTGAAGGCGAGGAACTTGATGTGCAGTACAACGGAGAATACCTGGGGGCTCAAAAATCAGTCCGGTTTAAAATTCTACCTGGCGCCCTTAAGGTTATGGGCAACCGCAAAAAGGCCGCCCGCTTCTTGGTCCACAAGCAGCCTTAAACCTGGAAAGTTGTCCGGTAGCCAAGAATTTCTTTTTGTGTACTCAACCCGCTTTAAGCCTTCAGGATAAAGTTTGTCCATAATTCGGGTTAAAAATTTTTACTTGAAGCCAGCGGCTTATTTTTTCTCTTCCTTCTTCTCGTTTCCCCAGAGCGTACCGCCACCCTGAGCTTGTCTCCAGGCTTCGCGCCAGCGATGGATGTCAACCACACCAATGGGTGGAAGGTTCTGTCTTTCTTCCTTCGGTCTTAATTTTGGGAAAGGCTTGTGTGGTTCTTTCTGATACCAGTAAGCGACAGTGACCAGGTCCAGGGCCAGGCAGTTGTTGTGGCCGTGCTCGATAGTGGCCTTTAATGACTTCTCAAAAGTAATCGGTGATTCCAGGAAAAAATGGTAACAGTGCGTCCGACCGAGCCAGCCGGTTTCGTTGTTAACCCGGGCGTAGCCGAAATAGGGATGCTGGTAGATTTCCTTAGGCGACCAGGAGCTGTTGAAGAAATCTTCTGTGCCCGTGCCATGAAGAGAAGGCGGCCATTTTTCGCCGTCAATGAAGAACATATCATCCCCTTCGCCGTACCACATGGGAGAAGGGTTATCCACGTAATAATTTATGCCTACAAACTGACCTTTGCCCTCTATCTCGGCAATGACATAATTTCTGGCTCCATCCAGGTTGGCCGATTGCGGTCCAAGCACTCCCCACTCGTTTTCTCCTTCAGGCCCTGGATCAGTCAGCTGTCTGTTCCAGAAAGCATGAAAACGGCCGAGGTCGGCCGGAATTGATTTGTGCTGTTCATAATCAATGTAGTAATAAAAAGCGTCTATCTGCTGGTCAGACTGATTTTCCAGGGTAATCAGAGCTCCGCGGCTAAAGGGCATGGGAAAATAGCTGTTGAGGGCATTTCCTCCAAGCGGTGCGGCCGCCAGAGGCAGGCTGACAAAATTATACTTTTCACCCCAACCCTGGCCGAAGAAATCTCCCAGCGGGCACTCCACGCTTGGTTCTTTTTCCCCGTCCCAGTACATCCTCAGGACAGCGTTTCTTCGGATCATGGGGTCGGCGCAGGCTACGGTTATCCAGATATGCTTGATTATTCCAGCACCATCAAGGCGGGCCAGCTCCACGGTCTCACCGGCCGGAATTTTGATCGCGTCCGAATTTTTCCCGCTGCGGTCATAACTAGAAATCCTTTTCCTCTGGTAATTTTTTAACCTGGCCAGGTCCTCAAGCAGAGAATTACCGGAAAAACTTTCCTGGGCCAGCACCAGGGTAAAGCCCAGGAGAAGAAAAATGGCTCCAGAGAGCAGGATTTTACTTCTGTTCATGATGAACCTCCTTTTTAAAACATCAGAAATAATTATCAACCAACAGCTGACTTTCAGTCCACAATTAATTTGAACTGTCGGGAATAAATTTTTATAATTCAAACTTCCAACAAAGGTGAGAACACCAGATGACCATAGCCATAACGGGAGGAACAGGTTTTATCGGACAGGCGCTGGTTCAGCAGTTGGTGCAGAATGGCCAGGAAGTCAGGCTGGTGATCAGAAAAAGCAGTCAGTTAGGCTCGCTGGCTTCTCTGCCGGTAGAAACCGCGGTGGCCAGCCTGCAGGATAAAATTTCTTTAGCTAAAGCGCTATCCGGCTGCTCCCAGCTTTACCATCTGGCGGCTTATGCCCGCAACTGGTCTTCTGACCCTGAGTGGTTTAAAAAAATAAACGTGGAAGGCCTGAAAAACGTTCTGGAGGCGGCTCTCTCCTGCGGGGTCAAAAGAGTTGTCTACGTAAGTTCAAGCGTGGTGCTTGGCCCCAGCAGCGGAAAGCCGGTCAGCGAATCAAGCAGCCGAGGTCATATTTCCTACTTCACTCTTTACGAAGAGAGTAAAGCCCTGTCTGAAAAAATAATTCCAGACTTCCTAGCACGCGGTCTGGAAATCCTCATTGCCCGGCCAACCCGGGTTTACGGGCCCGGTAAACTGAGCGAAGCCAATTCCGTGACTAGAATAATCCGGGCCTTTCTTAAATGGCGGGTGGGGCTAGTTCTCAACCGGGGCGAAGAAACAGGCAACTATGTTTACGTGGAAGACGTGGCCCGCGGTCTGAGGCTGATGATGGAAAAAGGGAAAAACGGGCAGGATTACATTCTTGGCGGAGAAAACATCAGTCTAAAAGGTTTTTACGACCTGCTGGAAGATGTTTCCGGAGTTAAAGCTTTAAGAATTTATGTTTCAGCCAGAACGGCCAGAAAACTGGCCAGGCTGGAAAAATGGAAAGCCGATCTTCTGCGCCTTTATCCTTTAATCACGGAGGGCTGGGTAGAAACTTTTCTGCGGAATTGGGACTTTTCCCATGAAAAAGCGGCCCGGGAGCTCGGCTACCAGCCGCTCAGCCTGAAAAAAGGTCTGGAGTTGACCTGTCGCTGGCTCCTGGAGAAAAAACCTCGCCAGTTATCAGGCCGATTAAACAAAATTAACTGATTGGAAGCTTTCTGTTTTCAGCGCACGGTTAATCAGCGGCTTTAATTTTAAGCTGGTCAGCAATCATCACAGAAACAATGCCTATAACAATTCCTGAAACAACATCAGCCACGTAGTGGTATTGACCGTAAACCGTGCTGATGAAAAATAGCAGCACCAGAGGCAGGTAAAAGGCAAAATACTTTCCGCCGAGCCGGTAGGCGAAAAAAATCATCACCGTGCCAGCCGCACAGTGAGCAGAAGGAAAAGAACCACCAGCATACTGGACGAAACTTTCAGCTAGCTTCATCAACCACCGGAAAAGAAAACCAGAGTCTGGCTGCAGGCCAGAAAAATAAAACCTGGGGCTGGCCACAGGCAGGATGATAAAAATAATAAAACAGGTCAGATAAGCCAGGCCAAGCGCCAGAAGGTATCTTTCCAGCCAGGCAGAAGACTTTTGCCGGTAGAGAAGATAACCAAGAACAACCACTAAAGGCAGGTAAATGACGTAGGCAAAAAGCATGATTTCAGAAAGCCAGGGGGTAAAGAAATGAACCACCGCCTGATTCGGCTGGAAACCAAACAGAAAGCGGTCAACAGCAGCAATTCGGTCATCAAACCAGCCATCATGAACTAGATGAACCAGGCTGCCAGCCAGCTTGTAGCAGTAAGCATAGGCCACGAGCGGGAGGGCCTTGAGAATAAAAAGCGCCGCAGAATGAGCCTGGAACTTTTTCTGTAATCCCGGCAGGCTGAAAAATATAAAAATAACCAGCAGGTTTAGAGGAAGATAGTAAACACTTTGCCCACCTTTGACAAAAAAATTCGCTATCTGAAGCAGAGAAAAAGCTGACAGGGAAATTATCACCAGCCTGTAAGAAGATGGAAGTTCAGCCCAGCGTGACAGTTTAAACATACTGAACTATTAGTTCATTCCTTAATGGTCGTAATCTCAAACTTCGGTGCGTTCAGGATATGCAGCTTTACCGCACACTGGTCCGCAGCTCTGATCACAGCTTCCTGATATTTATCAGGAAAATCTGCTGGCAGATGGATGTTAATCTTAATTTTTTCTATCAATTTGGCCGCCGGGCTTTTTTCCATCTCCATGGTCAGGTAGATGCCTTCAGTTGACAACCCGCGCTGAAGACAGAAAGCCAGCACATAATAACCAGCACAGGTGGCCAGAGAAGCCAGGAAAAGGTCAAAAGGGGCCGGTGCTGCACTGTCTCCACCGGCATAGGCCGGCTGGTCGGTAAGAATCTGAAATCCCTGGTACTCAGCCATGACCTTTAAATTTCCAGGAAAAGTGACTTTGATTTGACGAGTGCTCATGACACCTCCAATTTAGGAATTTTCATTTTACCCCAGAAACAGTATTTTACCAACCAGCCTCTGGCTATCTTTTGGGCTCATGACTTTTAAAAAGTTAACTGCTCAAGTTCAGAAAAAACCAAAAACTTTTGCCGGACTCTTGCCGGAAAATGGTCAGGTCTCAGGCTGATAAATTTTTGGAGGGGATAGTGATGATAAACCTGGTACCACTAGACCTCTCAACTTTTAACTCCGCACCTACCTGGTCTTTTAAAAGACCTACCAGCTGCAGACCAAAAGTGGCGCTCTGTTCCAGATTAACCTCGTCAGGGAGTCCTACACCGTTATCGCTGATTTCCAGTCTGAGGCCATCTGGCCCCAGAGGCTGCAGGGCTACACGAACCTTCCCCTTCTTTCCTCCTGGGAAAGCATGCTTAAAACAATTAGAGATTAATTCATTGGAAATTAAGCCCAAGGGAATGGCCAAACTGACCTCAATTTCTACTGGTTGACAATCTAACTCAATCTCCACCTGTCTCTGGTCCACCCGATGAACATTATAAAGATGAACCAGAAGACGATTAAGATACTCTCCAAAATTAATCCGGCTTAACTGCCCAAATTTATAAAGATGTTCATGAACCAGAGCCATGCTGCGAATGCGGTTCTGACAATCTTTGATAATGGCCGTAAATTCCGGCTTGTTGACAAAATGGGCCTGAATGTTCAACATAGAAGAAATAACCTGCATGTTGTTTTTAACCCGGTGGTGAATTTCCCGCAAAAGCACTTCCTTTTCTTTCAGAGAAAGTTCCAGCGCTTTTTCCAGCTCCACTCTGGTGGTCAGGTCCCGGGCAATGCCGCAGAGAGCGTATATTTCTCCTTTTTCATTCTTCAACGGGACCTCGGTCACGTTCAAAATTATTTTTCTGTCATTATACTTTAACTCCACATCTGCTCTGACCACTTCGCCGCCAAAAACCCGGTCAAACCTCTTTTTTGCTTCTTCCCAGTTTTCCCGAGGGTATAATTCTCTAAAGCTTCTACTCCTGACCTCTTCAGGAGTCAGACCAAAAGTCCTGGCCGCCGCCTGGTTAAACAGAACCAGCTCGTAATCTCTGTTAAGGACAAAAACTATGTCTTCAGCGCTGTCAATGATGGTCTGGAAAAGCTCCTTTTGCTGGGCCAGGGCTATTTCAGCCAGTTTCTTTTCTGTTATGTCCTCAACTGTGCCTTCGTAGTAAAGCACCCGGCCATTTTCATCCTTAACGGCTCTGGCGCTTTCTCTAACCCATAATGTGCTACCATCCTTTCTTTTCCAGGCTGCTTCCAGGCCCCTTACCTCACCTTCCTGCTCTATTTTTTCTATGAACATCCGTCTGGGATAACTTGGCTCAAAACCGTTTTCTTCCAGGTTCCGGGAAGCCAGTTCCTCAAAGCTGGTATAGCCGAGCATTTTGATGATTGTCGGGTTAGCCAGCAAGATACGACCGTCAGGCGTGGTCCGATAAAGCCCAAGAGTAGAATTTTCAAACAGGCTGCGAAAATCTCTTTCGCTCTGCTTGAGCTTTTCTTCAGCTATTTTTTTATCCGTCACCTCCCGGCTTATCCCGGCAATTCCTATTAACTTTCCCTCAGCATCAAAAACCGGCGCCTTGTGGGATTCAAAATAACAGACCCGGCCGTTTTCTAAAGTCATTGATTCATAAAACACCGCCGGCTCCCTGGTCTTGATAACCTGCTCGTCAGAGACTGCACACTGCCGGGCTAAATCTTCCGGAAAAATCTCCGCATCGGTTTTTCCGATTATCTCTTGCTTTTTCCGGCCGGTTAACTTTTCCAGGGCCTGGTTAAGGATGAGGTATTTTCCAGATGTGTCTTTGAAATAAACGGCATCCGGAAAGGCTTCCAGCAAGCCGCTGAGTCTGGCGTAAGCGTATGTTAGTTCTTCCTCTATCTTTACTCTTTCTGTAACGTCATGGATGATGCCATAGAAACCAACAGGCAGCCCGGAGCTACTTTTCTTCAAACTGACGGAAAATTCAAGATGATGAACCGCACCCTTAACATCCCTGACCTGAACCTCGATCCCGCCTTTCGGCCTGCCTGTCCGAAAAACTTCGTTAAACACCCGAAAGACTCTATCTATGCTTTCCGGCTCCAGGAATTCCCGGTAATTGTGGCCTATCATCTCTTGCCGCTTCCGACCCCAGGCTCTGGACAACGAGTCGTTGACAAAAACAAAGTTGCCTTTAAGGTCAACTTCATAATAACCATCGCGCATGCCATCAAGAATTTCTCTCAGTTTCTGCTGTTCCACCTGCAGCTCTTCGGCCTTTTGTTTTTCAGCCAGAGCCGCCCCCAAAAACCTGGTCAGAAAATTAAGAAAATCAACCTCTTCCCGGGAAAAGGCTCTCTTTCGTCTATCATGGACATCCAGGAGGCCCAACACCTGGTCTTTCAGCATGATAGGAAAACAGGCCTCTGAGCCAACTTTCACGCCAGGAACCTCTAAATAATCCTTATCTCTGGTGACATCGTTGACTACCACCAGCCTTTTCTCCCGGATAGCTTTACCCATCAAACCCAGGACTATTTTCTGGCGGTAGCCCACAGGAAAATCCACCGGTTCATCTTTCCAGCCCCGGACAAAAAATAATTCCTGAGTAGAATTATCGTAGAGAAAAATGGTGACTCGGTTGTGACCAAAAGTCTGGCCGATGGCAGCCGCGGCTTTCTCCAAGAATTCTTCCAGCTGGGGTTCCTTTTCCGCTGCTTCCTGGAGCTTTCTAAATAAAGCAAGGGAGACGGGGCTAAAGATATTTTTTTTATTTTTCTGGCCTGATTTATTTTTCTGGCTTGATTTTGCCATATCCCACTTGCCTTTTATGCTGCTCCTTTTCTTTGCCAATATTGTATTTATTATATTTAAATAACAGTCAACAAACAAATTATATTTTAAAAAATAAAAAAAACGCTAAATTTTCTGGGCCGCCGATTTCGGTCCTGGCTGTTCAGACCCGGCCAACGGAAAAGACGTCTCTGGCCGTTAAAAATAAATTTCTCTTCTGGATTAACAAGGGCCAGTTATGTTGCTTTACTGGCAACAATATCAGGAATCGGCGAACCAACTTCTCAAAAAAACCCCAGGCAGCTTGATTATAAATTTAATTTTATCTCCCCCACCCTGCTTTTTATCTACTTTTTAATCTATATTTTAGCTTCTTTTACTTATCCTTCGTCCAGCAAAGAAAGTGGTTTAATTCTTTTGCCCTGTCATCTGTCTCATTGATATTGGGATATTAGTCATCAGCCATTTTCCAAATATCCAAAGGCCCGGTCCATGGCCTGATGGTCCCCCACCAAAACCAGAATGTCCCGAGTTTCCAGCCGGAAATCAGCGCCGGGCGCACTGTGCGTTTTCTCGTTCCGCACCACGGCAATGACCGTCACCCCGGTCTTACCCCGGAGGTCAATCTCGCCCAGAGTCTTCCCTTCAAGCCAGGAACCTTCTGGCACCAGAAACGTCTCCACCACCCCGGCTTCCAGGTAATCGTATATCTTTTCTGTCAGGCGACGGGAAGAAGACCTGGCTCCCCGCAGGATTCCGTAGCGTTCACTGCGGATGACCTGCACCTGAGTGTTGATGATGTTTCTGGGCAAATGATACTTTTCCAGAACCCGGACAAATATTTCAATGGAAGTCTCAAACTCTTCCGGGATAACATCATCTGCACCCAGAACATAGAGCTCTTCAATCTCGGTGACAAACCTGGTCCGGACGATGATGAAAACCTCCGGGTTAAGCTGCCGGGCCAGGCTGACCACCCGCCTGGCGGCGGCCGGGTCAGAGATAGCTATGACCATCGCCCGGGCCCTGGCTATGGCCGCCTCCTGGAGTATTACCTGACTTGAAGCATCACCAAAAATCACCGGCTCACCTGCCTGGCAGGCCGCCCGAAAAGTTTCCGGGTTGATTTCCACGATGACGTAAGAAATTCCTGTTTCCTTCAACACCCGGGCCAGGTTGCGACCGTTAAGGCCAAAGCCAGCAATAATCACATGTTCCCGCAGGCCCTCGCTTTCCATGTTAGCCCGCTCCAGACTGGCGCTCAGAACGCCGCGTTCCTGAATTTTTTCCACCAGCCGCGGGCCTGCTTCCATAAGCAGTGGCGTGGCCAGGATAGTTAGAACCGAAGAAGCTACGAAAACCTGAAACACGGGCCCGGAGAGAAGGTCATTGTCCTGGCAAACTCTGGCCAGAACAAAAGAGAATTCTCCGATTTGAGCCAGCCCCAGAGCGGTCAGGAGAGAAATTCGGGCATTGAAGCGCAACAGCCTGACGGTTGAGAAAACCACAGCTATCTTAAGAAGAATTATGCCCGCTACCACGGCCAGCACCTGCCATCTCAAATGCCAGGCCATTCTGGTGTCCAGAAGCATGCCAATAGAGACAAAAAACAGGCTGTTAAAAACATCTTTAAAGGGCAAAACATCAGAAACCACCTGCAGGCTGTAGCTGGATTCAGAAATGATGATACCGGCCAGAAAAGCGCCCAGCGCCAGAGATAATCCTAGAGAAGCTGTAAGATAAGCCATTCCCAGGCAAGCAAAAAGAGCTGAAAGCAAGAAAATTTCTTTTATCCTGGTCCTGACAATAAGCCCAATGACCGCGGGCATGATTTTTCTGGCCAGGAAAAAGACCACCGCCACCGCCAGCAAGCTTAGGAAAAAACGACTGCCCAGGGCCACAACGGACACTGATTTAATGTTGGCCAGAAGCGGGATGATGGCCAGCATGGGCACCAGAGCCATGTCCTGAAAAATAAGGATGCCCATAGAAATCTGGCCGTGGGGTGAATCTAACTGCTTTTTATCCGAGAGTAATTTTAGGACCACAGCCGTTGAACTCAGAGCCACCAGAAATCCGTAGACCAAGGTTTCCTCCACCTTTGCTCCCAGCAAACGGGAAATCAGGGCCACGGCGGCGATGGTTAGCAGAACCTGGAGACCACCACCAAGCCAGAAGTAGCGCTGGATTCGCTGCAGCCTCTCCAGGGAAAATTCTAGGCCGATGATAAAAAGTAGCATCATCACCCCGATTTCCGCCACGGCGTTAATCACCCCCAGGTCACGGACCAAACCCAGCCCGCCCGGCCCGAGCAGAATCCCAGTAATCAGGAAACCGACTACGGCTGGTATTTTCAGGCGATGGAAAACCACGATAACTAAGATGGAAGCAGCCAGGATGGTAACAAGTTCCAGAAGCAGAAGAAGTGTCATTTTCGTTGCTAACTTGTCTTTAAAGCAAAATTAAGCTTACCTTAGTTAATTACAACAAACAGAAAAATAAAACAACCATCGGCCATTTAACCACAACACACCTTTCTGCCAAAACGCAGACCTGATGTTTATCATTCCTCAGGTTGTGACCGACGAGAAATTAACCTGAATGATTTCAGGCTTTCCGTCCCATAAGCAGAAATTTTCCGCTGGCTTCGGGCCACGGTCATAAATTATTCACAAAAAGATTAATTAAGGCGGCATTCCCCCGATAAATTATTACGAGATAATCAGCGAAGATTTTCTCTTTAATTTTCTGTTCTGCCAGAATAATTGTTTCAGCTAAAAGAATGATGCCAGTCCTGCCTTAACATTTGCTTAAAAGTAGTGGTATAGATAAGTAGATGGATGAAAGAGAAAAAGAGCTGGTGCGAAAAGCCCTGTCAGCACTCTGCGGCAAAAAAAAAGAGGAAATGAAATTACCGATTAGCGGCGAGAGATTCTGGGGTGCCATAAATCCCATTACTCTTATAGATAGCAACCTGAACCTGAAATCTGGTGACCGGACAGTGGTTGGGGTTTCCAGGTTGAATATTTCCTCCTCACCTGATGTTAATAACAAAGGATTTATTCTGATAATCTCAGGAAAGATTGCCTCTTAAGCAAACAAAAGACTTAATATCTAATCTTCCCGGACCTGGTCGGCAACCAGGATTAACCCGGCTGAAATAACCCGGCGGGAAAGGAACAGGGCAACCTGAAAAACAGGCTCAACCGGACTCCAGCTGACTAATTTTTCATAAATTACCCGTTCCCCCGACTAATTTTACGGATAAAAAATTGCGGCGGGCAAGAAAAACTCTTGCCAGGAAAGCAAGAAATTAATAAATTATCTCCAAGGAGGTAACGATGAAAAAAACCACGGTTATTTTGCTTATAGTTCTGATGACTGCTTTTTTGGCTTCCCCGGCCAGAGCCCTGGTGACGTTTGGCTTGAAAGGCGGGTTAAACAGCTCCAAAATAACATTCAGCCCGGCTATTGATATGCCCGGACAGAAATACCTGCAGAGCTATTGCTTCGGAGCTTTCCTGACCATTAATCTGGGCCCCATAGGTTTTCAGCCTGAAGTTCTTTATTCCCGCCGCGGGATGGAAATGGAAGTACTGCTTGACCCTTCCGACCCGGCTTCCCTGGCCCAGGCTAAGGCCATGCTCGACTACATCGAAATTCCGCTCCTGGTCAGGCTGAACATCATTCCAGTGGGACCAGTAAAATTTTACCTCTTTGGCGGTCCCTCCTACGGCTTCCTGCAAAAGGCTAAATCCCGAATTACTTACATGGGCCAGAGCGAAACAGAAGATATCAAAAACGATTTCAAGAGCAACAGCCTGGCCGCTGTCGGCGGACTGGGCCTTGACATCAAGATACCTATGCTATTCAAGATTACTGCTGATGCCCGCTATCACTATGGCCTGAGCAACATCCTGTCCGAAAATACTACGGTGCCGACCGATAAAGCCAGGAACAATGGTTTTTCGGTAATGTTAGGGATTGGTTTTTAACCTGAAAGTATCCACCGGCCCGACCAAAAATTTTTTCTCCGTTCAACCTGGCCAGAGATTTTAGATAAGTATTGGAAAATTTTTAAATGCCTCTGGTTTTTGGGCGGAAAAATAGAAAAACCCAGTTTACTTAACTTCCTCTAAAACCCCGTTATCCACCTGGTAACGTAGAGAACGGCGCTGGCTGGGACAGCACATCGGGTCTTCAGGTTTATGGGTCAGAAGGTCAAGGTAAATCAAACCCCGCGAGACCCTTAGGCTTTTTACCTGAACCCGGTCCCCTAATTCAAGATTATTGGTCTGGAACCATTGGTTATCCTTTGAGAGAAGAGCTGTTAGCTCATAAAAAGAGCCGCTGCCTCCGAAATTAGCGACCAATATGACCGCGGCATCAAGCTGGCCATCATGGTTTAAATCCCCGAAAGAGGCAGTTTCTAACCTCAGGTTGATATAATCCTCCAGCGGTTTACCACTCTCAAATTGACCATTTTTAAGCTGATAGGTCTCAGAGCCATGAGCCAGCCTGTAGGTAAAATTTTTAACCAGCTTCTCCAGCTCAGACCTAGAGGCCAGCTGCTGAGCGGAAAGCTGGCAATACCCGGCTGCGCCCAAAAATCCGACAAATAACAGGATACAGGTAGTGATTAAAGCTAATTTTGGGCCGTTTAATTTCATGACCATTTCCCTTTTTTTACATCTTCCCCACTAATTTACTCTTAAAGTTTTTTCCCTTCAACTTTTTCCACCTTTTTTATCTCAAAATTTCTCCTAAAAGGGGAACCTTTCCCGGAAATTTTGCGTATTAAGCACTGATGGTTGATTTCTAAAAAATTTCCAATATTATTTTTAGGACCACAACCACCGTTGAGGATAATAAAGAGATTAAAACACAGGAGTAAAGAGATGAAAAACGGCTCGTCTTCAATCTGTAAAAGGCAAACAAATCATCGTTTTTCTGTTAACCATCTGGCTTTATTTTTTACGGCTCTTGTTCTTACCCTCGTACTTTTCTGGCCGACCTTATTGCCAGCCGAAGGCTTGAACCTTCCTTCAAAAAAATGGGGGCTGAGTTTTGGTAATTCCAGGAACTTTACCGGGCTAAGGTTCAATTACCGTGACCGGGAAGTGGAGAAAATCAACGGTCTTAACCTGACTCTCTGGAAGCCTTACGGCAAATACGGTCAGGGCACAGTAAACGGCATCTCTCTTGGGACTCTGCCCGGAGCCAGTAAATTGCGCGGTCTGAATATAGGGCTAATCGGTGTGGCCGCCGGGCAGGAAGCCGCGGGAATAAACCTGGGACTGGTGGGCGCCGGCAGCGGCGAAAACCTCTATGGTCTCAACCTTGGTGGTCTGGGAGCTGGCGCCGGAAAAAATGTTGTGGGGATAAACGTTGGTGGTCTAGGCATCGGAGCTGGAGAGCATCTGATTGGTTTTAACGTTGGTGGACTCGGCTGTGGAGCCGGGGAAAATCTCACTGGACTGAACGTTGGCGGACTTGGTCTGGGAGCTGGTAAAAACCTTTCTGGCCTCAACCTGGCTCTGGCTGGAGCTGGAGCAGGTCAGAACCTGAAAGGCATCACTCTGGCCGGGCTTGGTGCAGGAGCCGGAGAAAACCTGGCCGGATTAGCCATCTGTGGGCTGGGCCTTGGGGCTGGTGAAAATTTAACCGGCATAGCCGTAGCCGGGTTGGGAATCGGAGCAGGAAACAGAGCTACCGGTCTTATTATAGCCGGACTTGGCGCCGGCGCCCCTTCGGTCAGAGGCCTGCTTGTTTCTGGACTGGGAGCTGGCGGCAAAGATTTGACCGGGTTGTTTGTTTCAGCCGGAACCATAAAACTCACCAGAGATGGCCGTCTGCGCGGGGTTTCTGTTTCTTCTTTCAATAATTTAAGAGGGCAGGTTTATGGTCTGTCGCTGGGCCTGGTCAATTACGCCTGGGAAGTAAAAAAAGGACTCCAATTAGGAGTAATTAACATCGTCAGAAACAACCCCAAAGGTCTTAAGGTGCTGCCGGTTTTAAATACTTCCTGGTAATAAGGAAAACGAGGTTTAGCAAATTAAAAATTAATTTGGATACAAAAAGAAAATAATTGTAAAATTTTTCTATGGCACCTGACAACTTTGATAAACCAACAGTCGTTATCAGCGCCTGTCTCAACGGTTTTTTCAACCGTTATAACGGCGGAACCGTTAGTGATGACAACGTCAACGCCCTTAAACCCCGGTTTGAACTCATCAACGTCTGCCCGGAGGTAGAAATCGGCCTGGGCATTCCACGCAAAACACTAAGCCTGTTCAAACTGGGAGAAAACATTGAAGCCATCCAGAGAGACACAGGACTTAACGTAACCCAGCAGCTCATGGCCTACTCTGAAGCTAAAATCAAAAGCCTGCCAGAGGTGGATGGATTTCTCTTGAAAGCCAAATCTCCCAGCTGCGGGGTTAAGACGGCCAAAGTCTTCGGCAACCTGGAAGCCACTAACATTCTGGGAAAAGATGATGGTATCTTTGCCCGGACCGTCCGAAAACTTCTTCCCCATCTGCCTTTGATTGACGAAGGCCTCCTTAACGACCGGGAGCTCCGCTGGGAATTTCTCGCCCGGGTACAACTTCATTTTCTCTTTCGAAAATCTGTGGCTGATATAAATTCTCTTTTAGATTTTCACTCTAGGGCTAAATACCTGTTTATGTCCATCAGTCAAAAAGACCTGAAAATACTTGGTCAGATACTGGCCCGACATCAAAAAGGCGATTTCCACCGTACCCTGATTGACTACCGCCAGGCTTTTCACCAGATATTGACGAAGCCTATCAGAAAATCCAATCTTATTAACGCCATCAACCATATGTTTGGCTACGTTTCTCAAAGGCTGAACTTTTCAGAGCGAAAACACTTCCTTTTACTTCTGGAAAACTACCGTCAGGGAAAAACCGACTTCGTCACCCTGATAGAACTTCTGAGAGGCTATGGCTACCGCTTTGACCTGTCTTACCTTTTGAACCAGTATCTGCTGACCCTGGAATAGAAGGTTTTGTTTTAAGCTTTTGTTAAAATCCCGCAAACCTATTTGACCTTCTTCTCGGCTATTACCTGGCTGCCGGCCGTATCGTCCAGATCAGTTACAAGACCAGCCAGCACAAAGAATTTATGGAGGTGGAAAAGGGACATTCCACCACTCTTAAATTTTCTTACCTGCTGAGAATCTGAATGGCCATTCTTGCTCCGAGGATAACTGGTTTTTCAGAACTTTTTAAAATTATCAAGGGCAACAAGATGAATTTTGGCCATTTAACAGGGACTTCAGCTATTTCCCGGCATAACTATTATCCACGGTTCCTGGCCATAGATTTCAGCCCTACCCTGCCAGTAGAGGAAGCCCACCAGAGCGGCGGTCAGGGCATCCAGTTCATCAGGGCTGAAGTTTTCCTCAGGCTTTTGCGGTCCGACCAAACTCAACCCAAAATCCTGGCTAAGCTTTTTCAAGAGTCCGGACTGGAGTTTGGCCCGGTCCTGTCTGGCCCGGGGTAATTTCCAGATATCCTGAGCTCCTCCAGGATATATCTCTACCACTTCCAGTCCATTTTTTCTCAGGCGCTCTTTTAGCCGGAGCCCTCTTTCGGTCAGCATCCTCATCGGGCCCAGAGTAACAGGGAAAAATTTTATGCCCCTCTTTCGCAATTCCAGGTCACACGGTCGAAAATGAAAGGCGTTTCGCTCGTGGATGGCCTGGCGTCCAGGTGGCAAGCTCAGCGGCGCATCCACTGCTACCAGCTCTGGTCCGGCCGCCAGTACCTCCCGAATAATTTCTTCATCTGTGAACAGAACCTGAAGAAACACCTGACTTCCCTCAATCCGGCAAAAGCCGGTCGGACGGTGCGGAGAACGAGCCAGGTCAATTCCTATTATTTTAGTAGGATTTCCATTTTTCCTGGAAGCAGGAAAACGACCAGGAAAACTCAATTTCTCCTTCCCTCAATAAACCACCAGATAAAAGGCTTCCACCACTTTCTCAGGAAAATACTTGCCGCTCAATTTTTTTATATCTTCCAGGGAGCTGATTTCCTCCGGTCCAACTTTAACCCGGCCCTGTCTGGACAGCTTAACGTATAATTCAGCCAGGGCAATAATGGAGGCTTCCACTGGTATGGACTGAAGACTTTTTTCCAGTTCTCCAGCCTTCTGCCGGTAATGTACGTTATAACTCTGGAGCAACGGTTGGACTTCAGACAGAATCAAGGCCGCAGTCTTGAGCATAATTTTTTCCCGGTCGGATAACCGCATCTGGGAAAAGCTCTCCTCCTGGATGAAAGCCGTTGTGCCAGTAAGGAGAGGCAGAAAGTTTTCCAGTTCCTGGATATCGCTGAGCAGAGCCGCGGACTTAACGTTTTCTACGGCAGCCTTGTTCATCTCCAGCACAGCAGCTATTTTCCCGGCCAGGTCCGCCACCTTCTCCGCGTTGGATTTTCCTTCCTCGCCGAGCTCCAGGTATTTGAGGACTATGGACAGAATTCCCACATAAGCTTTCTTCAGGTCGAAAAGCTCTTTTTCTCTCTTTTCACTCAACAATCCCACTATCCAGCCCGTGGCCACCAGGAACAAAGCCCAGCTGATCAGAAAAATCAGCTCATCCTGACCAAACTCGAAAACCGCGCCGAAAACCCGGCTGGAAAAAACCAGGTAGAGTACCTCCAGAAGCACGCAGGCCAGAGCAATCAGGATGGCTCGCTTACGGCCGAGGTAATAGCCAGAAAAAATGACCGGGATAAAAAAGAAATTGAGCAGATAAAATTTATAATGAACTAATATGCCGGTAAGAATTATGGCCAGAACAATTATGATAGCCAGTACAGTTTCAAATTGTTTTCCCGAAAGTATCTTTTTTTTACTGCCTGGCATCAGGCCTCCTTTCGGACAGGTTTACCCTCACTATTTTGATTAATTTAATAATCTTATAACATTAATCAAAACTGCAGGTCAACTGAAATCTTCTTTCAGTTTAAGACCTGGTCTCCAAGTCTTAAGGTCCGTTCTGGAAAAAGCTGGGGTCGCCAGTCATTACCTTGAGGTTAAGCGCCTCAGGTCAAAAAGTAAATAAAAGGAAAATAAATTATGGTGGCCGCGCTCTTTAGCAGACATCTCTAAAGAATTAGCCGTCCGGCAGAACATCTTTACCAGAAAAAGAAGCAGGCCCTTCCCCTCTGCAAATTTAGCTGAGTATTAATAATGGAAAGGGATGACGATAACAGAACCTGGTTCAGGCTTAATCCGAACCTGATTGGCACTCACCTGCCCGCCAAAAAACAGACGGCAGAAAGCAAAAAGTCGTCTTCCTCTCTCCTGGCTCTTTTTTCCGCCTGTCTCAAGAGAAAAAATTAAAACTTAAATTTCAGCTGGGCTCCAATGACGGGACCGCTTAACTCCCATTTAAATTGCTGCTCATGACCGTCCGGGTCAGTAAAAATAAGTTTTTGCCCGACGTTCTGGCTGTCCAGGGTATCTTTTTTCACCTTGAAGGATTTTATAGAGCCAAAAGGATACCTGAGGTCCACACTGGCTGAAATTTGATCGGAAAGTTTTATTTCTCCACCCAGGTTGGCATGCGGCAACAGGGCCTGACCTGAAGCTCTCAGGTCGCGTAAACCGGTATCTACAGCTTCTGAATTTTCCAGCCAGTTCCACTGCTGCTTGATAGTTAGATAGCTGAGGTAATAGCCCAGTCCCCCTCCCAGGTAAATTCTGGCTATTTCAAAAGGCAGGTTTATCCTGACGGTGGCCAGAATAGGAATAACATAGAAATTTATCTTCCCCTCATCTTGAATGGTATAAGATACCTCATTAATTTTTCCGGCCACGTCCAGAGCCGTGTTAAGTCTTCTGGTCCAGAACTCTGAGCCCAAAACCAGCCAGAACTGCTGGGTAGCTTTAATTTCCAGCTCCGCTCCCACCAGGATTAAGCCGCTCAGTTTATGCATCGGCAGATAGCTGCTGCTTAAGCCCAAGCCCTGCAGGTATTCAGCTGTATCCTTAACCTGCGCGTTAACCGCTGTCCTGTATTCTTTGTTAAAGGTTGAAGAAGAAGGCAGGCCATAACCCAATTTCAAACTAAGAGAATTTTTTACCTGCTGATCCTGCGCCCAACCCATTACTCCCATGAACAACACCATAAACCAGATTAAAAACACTCTGGAATTTTTCATTCTCTTCTTTCTCCTTTAGCCTGGACTTTTCCAGCCATTATTCTAAGGGGCCAAAAACAATTTTATTGTTATTTTCATTTTTTTCCGGCCGCACGTTGTCCGGGTCAACCACCGCCATCAGGTATTTACCAGAGAGAGAAATGGTATTGGGCACATAACAGACAAACATCAACTCGCGGTAAGTTCCTCTGGTTAAGCTAAAGTTGATTGTCCGGGTGCCAATCTGCGTTTGGGGTGTTGAACCATCACTGCTCAGATAAAAATTAACTTTATAACCACTGTTGGCCGTAGCCTGCCCGATGTTCTGTAGCTTCAAATACCCGTTCAAAACTCTGACCTGAGCAAACAACTTTTTCACCACCACGTTGTGCAGCTCGCCAGTCAGGTCTGGAAGCGGAGTAGGTCCAAAAACTGCTACTACCTGTTTATCCGAGTCCATGATAATAGAAATAGTGGTATCTTCTCCTGTGGCGTCGCCTTCCCAGTGATCAAAGCCAGCGTTCTCATCGGCTGTGGCCGTCAGTTTGACCACCGTGCCCGCTGGGTAAACTTCAGAACAATCTGTTCCGCAATCAATGCCACCGTCTTCACTTTTCACCTGGCCAGTGCCTGTTCCAGTTTTTACCACCGTCAGAGTGTAAAAAGCATCAGCCGGCACAAAACGGGCTGTGATATTCTTATCGCTATCCATGTTTACCACAATCTTAGATTCGGTGCTGACCACATCGCCTTTCCAGCCGCCGAAGACCGACCCGGAAGCTGGTTTAGCTTCCAGAACAATGTTCAGGCCCGCGTCATAAACTTCAGAACAATCTCCGGGACAATTTATTCCACCCTCAAAACTCTTGACTTCTCCAGTGCCATCTCCAGACAGATTAACTGTCAGCTGGTAGCTATCAGGTGCAGCAAATTCCACCACAAAGGCGTCTATGCTTTCAATGGTCGTATCATAGGCCTTGTCGGTGGTGGGAAAGGTAGAAGATAAAGTATACCCTGTAGCGTAGACATTATGGCTGCTATCAAGCGCCAGACCGTAGATAAAATCATCGCTGCTTCCACCAAGGTAGGTGCCAGCAAACAGCGTGGTCAGACTGGGCGGAAATTTTATGATCAAGCCATCCCAGCCGCCATTCTGGCTCCGGTCATAAGCACCTAAAGTGGTACTCACGTCCGAGGACCTGGTCCAGCCGGAAACATAGATATAACCGTAATTATCCTGGAGCATGGTGCGACAACGGTCATCACCTGTTCCGCCGTAATAGGTAGAAGCTACCAGCGTCTTCAGGTCAGCAGAAAGCCGGGAAATAAAAAGGTCATAGCTTCCTTTTCTTTTTGAGGAAAAAGCTGTGCTGCTAACCGGAAAATCGTCCGAGGCCGTGTACCCGGCGACAAACACATCACTGGCCTGACCGGCCACCAGAGCAGTCAGGTAATCATAACCGCTCCCACCCAGGTAGGTAGACCCTTCCAGTACGCTGAGTTCGGCATCAAGTCTCAAAATGAAACCATCATAATCACCCTTTAGCTGGGTGGCAAAAGCTCCTGCTGTAACCGGGAAATCTGTGGACCTGGTGCGGCCGGCGACAAAAATCTTTCCGTCGGAACCCACGGCCACGGCTGCTCCTGTATCATAATCGCTTCCACCGATAAGCACCGAAGAAGCCACCGTGTCCAGGTCAGCCGTCATTCTGGTGATGAAGCAATCATAATTACCGCCAGGACCAGGGTTGACCAATCCTGGTCCCAGGGGAAAATCCGTAGAATTAGTGGTGCCGGTCAGATAGACGTAGCCATCTTCGGCCAGAGCCAGTCCACTGCCATAATCCAGACCCCTTCCGCCAAGATAAGAAGAAGCTTCCAGGGCGCTGAGGTCAGGAGAAATCCGGGCCACAAAGGTATCATAATCACCACCGCCATAAGACCTTTGATAAGCCGAGGGTGTCACCGGAAAATCTGGGGAATTAGTAACTCCGGAAAGATAAAGATGCCCATCTCTACCCACCACCATGGAAAACACATATTCCGTACCTTTGCCACCAAGATAGGTAGCAGCTTCCAGGGTTTTCAGGTCAGGTGAAAAACGGGCTATAAAAACATCGTAAAGACCATTGTAGGTTTTGTCCAGCACGCCATCCGTGACCGGAAAATCATTACTGGCATAAAGAGTATAACCAGCCACATAAATTTTTCCTTCGCTGCCCACCGCTACCACATACCCCCGGTCATTACCTTTTCCGCCAAGAAAAGTAGAGGCCGAAAGGGTGCTGAGAGCAGGATCAATTACCAGTTCTCTTTTCGGGTCGTATTTCCCTTTTATGGAAAAGCCGTAGGAATCGGGTCCCAGAAGCGTATAGTCCACCTCCACTGACTTCCTTTTCCCGGACACCATCTGATACCCCACCGGCTTTCTCATATGAAGCACGCCGGCGGCGGTGATGAGCGACAGCTCACCATTTTGGTTAACTTCCAGTTTCCTGACACCGGAGACCTTAACTCTCAGGTCCTGAACAGAAGCGCCTGGTCTCAGGTAAAAAACCTTTTCCACGTTACCAGCCGAGGCCTTAAGCTGCACCTCAATTCCAGGATAAACTTCACCCAGAGAAATGACCTGAAAGCTTTTAAGGCTCTCTTTCCATAATGCAGGCTTTTGTCCGCTGAACCAGGAAACGCTGGTTCTGGCACTTTGCCATCCCGATGGTTTAAACTCTACCGGTCGAAAATATTGGTCAAGAAAAATCTCCTGGAAAACCAGGTTCTTGAGGACCATATTCTCAGCCGGCAGGCCATCAGGTTCTGAAGACCGGGGTTTATCATCCGCGGCGGTCTGGTCACCATCCGCCACCGCAGAGTACAAGGAGTAAACCAGCTCTCTTTGCGTCACCCATAAGTGGCCATGCGGGAGGGAAGCTCTGAACCTGGCCCGGCTGTCCCACTGTCCTTCGTTGGGAATAAAAGGTACGAACAAACCGCTAAGGTTTAAGTTCTGTCCGGAAGACGGCTGGGCAGAAAGTTCTGCTGATTCTTTTCTTACAGCCATCCCGGCCAGAGCCATCAACAGGAGGGTTAATATTAAAAAAATTGATTTTTTGCTTTTTAATAAACCAGTCAAGCAACTAAGCATTTTTTCACCTGCCTTTTGGTTTTGTAAGATTTTTCTAACCATGTTTATTAACTTACCATTAAATCCACGTCAACTAATTATATAAAACTTGAGCCAAACTAAATAGATGCAGAAATAATTTAAACTCCCCGACAGGTTAAGGCCTCTTAACTACCCAGCCGGGAAGGATTATTATAGCTTTTATTGGCCTGAATGTCTTTCTTTTCTTCCTGTTTTATGAACTCAAACGTCCAACAAAAAAAATTTACGGACCATGATAAATTTTTTGACTTTCTACGTCGTTTTAAATATAAAAGAAAAAAGGTGAGCAAAATGGGTTCAAAAAAGCCGTTTCCTAAATTATTGTTCATTTTTTTAATAATTGCTGCTCTGGCCATAATTTCTTTCTGGCTTTACCAGAAAAACGCCAGGGCCAGGACTTCCGCCGAAAGCCTGGCCAGCTCCGCACCTGCCCAGAACGAAACCACCGCCACCCCCCTGCCGGTGAAAGTGGCCAAAGCCACGGTCAGCGACCTGGAAAAAAGAATTAAATCGCCGGCTGAAGTTTTTACTGATAAAAAAGTGGTGATTAAAGCTGAGGTGCGGGGTACGCTCAAAAAACTTTCAGTCAAAGAAGGTCAGCGGGTTAAAAGTGGCGAAATTCTGGCCGAATTAGATGATACACCCTACCGCCTACAGGTTGAACAGCAGGAAGCCGCCCGGCTCAAAGCCCTCTCTGAGCTTCTTCTGGATAAAATGTTTGAATCGGAAGCCAGGCCAGAAAATTCCGAAGATATACTCAACCTGAAAAAAGCAGAAGAAGAACTGGCTAAAGCCGAAAAAGCTTTTAAAGAAGGACTGATTAGCCAGATTGAACTGGACAAGGCCAGGCGCAATTATGAATTAGCCCTGATCGGGAGCGGGCTAAAAAGAGAAGAAATCATCGCTTCCTCCAAGGGCCTGACTCAGGCGGAGGTCAACGTCAAAATCGCCCGCCTGGAGCTGGAGAAAACTAAAATCAAAGCCCCTTTTTCAGGCTTGATTACGCAGATTAAAGTAGCCGAGGGTGAAACTATTGAAGCCGGGCGCGAGCTTTTTACCCTGGTTGATATCAGCCGTGTCCAGCTGGAAGCCAAGGTGCTAGAAACAGAAGTAGGTAAAGTGCAAGAAGGAAGAGAAGCAGACGTTTATCTTAGCGCTTACCCGGGCCGGGTGTTTAAAGGTCGGGTGGTAGCCATCAGTCCTCTGGTCAACCCAGCAGAAAAAACCTGTAGCGTGTTCGTTTCTCTCGAAAATCCCACCGGGGAGATCAAACCCGGTATGCACGCTGAAGTCCAGATTGTTTCTGAAATCTTTCCGCACCGCCTTCTGGTGCCTCAATCGGCTCTGCTCGTGCGTGGCGGTCGGCCTCTGGTTTTTGTGGTGGAAAACGGACTGGCCAAGTGGCGCTACGTCCAGACCGGTGAAGAGAATGAACAGTACGTAGAAATCCTTGATGGGGTCAAAGAAGGAGAACCAGTCATTGTTGAAGGGCATCTGACTCTGGCCCATGATTCCCCTGTGCGCATCATAGAGTAGCCCAGCTGCGGAGAAGACCATGAACCTGGCAAGGTTTTCCATCAACCGGCCGGTGAGCACGGTCATGTTTTACCTGGCCATCATCCTGATGGGCATGGTTTCTCTTTCTCAGCTGAGCGTGGACCTTTTGCCTTCCATAAGCTACCCTCGCCTTTCGGTTATCACCCAGTACCCGGGCGTGGCTCCAGAAGAAGTAGAAAAACTGGTAACCGTGCCTCTGGAAACTTCCCTCAGCCGGATACCTGGGCTAAGAAAAGTTGAATCCGTTTCTAAGGAAGGTTTTTCTTTTCTGACCGTGGAATTTTCCTGGGGTACGGACATGGATTTTGCCCTGCTCCACGTGAGAGAACGTCTGGACTCAGTGCGAGACTCCCTGCCTGAAGGCTGCGACAAGCCCATCATCATCGCCTTAGACCCCCAGAGCCAGCCTATCATGACCCTGGCCCTGACCGGGGAGCGAAACCTCCTGGAGCTTAAAGAGTTAGCTGAGGAGATGATAAAACCGCGGTTGGAGCAGATTGACGGTCTGGCGGCTGTGGAAATAACCGGTGGGGTAGAAAGAGAAATCCGGGTGGAAATTGACCCGGAAAAACTGGCCAGCTTTGGCCTGCAGATTGAGGAAGTAGGCCAGAAAATTGCTGCTTTTAACCGCAGCCTTCAGGGCGGCCTGATCAGAAAAGGAAAATTTGTCTATTCCCTGCGCGTGGCCGGAGAATTTGAGCAGGTCAAAGAAATTGAAAACATCCCGGTCAAATTCACTGGCGACCGCGGTCTGATTCTGGTCCAGCACCTGGGAAAGGTGGTGGACACAATAAAAGAGCGAGAAGGTACCACCCGGCTTAATGGCCAGGAAAGCATCGGGCTGCTGGTCCGAAAAGAATACGGAGCCAACACAGTCAAAGTCACTGAAGCCGCCCGCCAAGTAATCGCCGAGATAAAAAAAGAAAACCCCGGGCTTAACCTGGAGATAATCTCCGAACAGGCTGGCTATATTCAAGAAGCCATCAGCACAGCTAAAGAAGAAGTCATTGAAGGCGCTATACTGGCTTTCCTGACCCTGCTGATTTTTCTGCAGGAATGGAGAGCTCCCCTGGTCATTGCCACCGTCATACCGATTTCCATCATCGGCGCCTTTAACCTGCTTTTCCTGAGGAAAATAACTCTTAACCTGATGTCCCTGGGCGGTCTGGCCCTGGGGGTGGGCATGCTTGATGATACGGCCGTGGTCGTATCCGAGAGCATTTATCGCCACAAACAACTGGGAAAATCTCTTAAAGAAGCAGCAGAAATTGGCACTAACGAAGTCATCAACGCCATCACAGCTTCTATCCTGACCACCATCGTGGTTTTTCTGCCGGTGATTTACGTAAAAGGAGTGGCCGGGCAGCTGTTCAAGGATGCAGCCCTGACCGTGACTTTTACCCTGCTTTCCGCCCTTCTTGTTTCTGTCACCCTGCTGCCGATGCTGGATTCCAGGGAATTTTCCCGACCGGAAACAGGCCTGAGTTCCCGCCGCTTTCAGCTCCTGACCTTTAAAAAACTTCAGGAAAATCTCAAAAAAAGAAACCTACTGCTCTATCTTTGGCTCGGGTTTAAATTTATCGTTTATAACTTAATAAATTTCCTAATCTTCTGCCTGTTTACTGCTGGCCGGTCTGTTAGTAAGTTTCTGAGAACTTTTTTTCGGGCGGTTTCCAGGCCCTTTAAGCCGCTGGCCAGGTGGGTTTTCCAAACCTTCAACCTTTATTATGACCGCTTCGTCAAAAAACATTATCAGCTTTTATCCTGGTCTCTGGAACATAAGCGCCGGGTTTTCAACCTGAGCCTGGTGTTTTTTCTGCTGGTGTTTTTACTGGGGGTTTTTCTGCCCCGGGAGTTGATGCCACCCCTCCGGACAACTACTTATGTCATCAACCTTAAGGCTCCGGAAGAATTTTCCTTTGAACAGACAGAAGAAATAGTCTCCAGGCTTGAAGACTGGTTAAAGCAGAAACCAGAATGCCAGAGAATATTTTCTCAGGTGGGCTTGATTTCCAGCACCGAAGCCGTCAGACCGGACATTTCTGTCAACTCTGCTGAAATTACGGTTGAGACCAGGAGCAGCCGCCATCTGGAAAACTTGATGGCTGAAACCAGAAATTATCTTGGCAGCTACCCTGGCCTTAAATACTCAGTCAACCGGGCCCAGAGTACCCTCGGTGAATTCCTGGCTCTGGCCCCAGGCGTTTTAACTTTAAAAGTAAAAGGACAGGACCTGGAGCGGCTGAGAGAAATCGGGATAGATTTTTCCAGCCAGCTCAAAACCATACCAGGCATTGCTGACGTCAACCTCAACCTCCAGCAGGGCAAGCCCCAGCTTCTGCTTAAGATAAACCGGTCAGCTCTGGAAAAATACCCGAATCTTTCTCCTTCTCAGGTAGCTAATTTCCTGGTTCAGGCTACCAGGGGCGAGGTGGCCACCAAGTTCCGGGAAATGGAGAAAAAATACGACGTGCGGGTGGTCTTAGAAGGAGAAACCCGGCGCTCGGTGGAAGCACTTTTGAATTCTTTCCTGCCGGTAGGGAACTCACTTATTCCGGTCCATGAAATCGTAAATTATCAGGTGGTCAAGGGACCCAACGAAATCAGGCGGGAAAACCAGGAAAGGGAAATAATTTTAACGGCCACCATAAAAGGTAAAAAAATGAGTCAGGTGCTGCCAGCCATTCAGCAGCTCATCCAGAAATTTAACCTGCCAGCTGATTACCGCATCGTTTTTGGCGGAGAAAGAGAAGAGATGCTGGCCAGTTTCCGCTCGCTCCTTCTGGCTTTCCTTATGGCCATGGTGCTTATTTACATGATTATGGCTGCTCAGTTTGAATCACTGCTGCATCCTTTCCTTATCATGTTTACTATACCGATGGGGCTGGTAGGCACGATTCTGATTCTCTTCCTTACGGGCCAGAGCATAAACGCCATTTCCATCATCGGCACCATCGTGCTCATCGGCGTGGTCGTGGACAATGCCATCGTGGAGATAGACTACATAAACCAGCTGCGCCGGGAAGGCCAGAACCTCCGGCAAGCAGTCCTCCAGGGAAGCCAGGTTCGTCTGAGACCTATCATGATGTCCACCCTTAGCACAGTAGCTGGCCTGATACCAATGGCCCTGGGGCTCGGCCGCGGAGCCGAGTTGCTCCGTCCTCTGGCTCTGGCTGTGCTCGGCGGCTTGCTTTCTTCCCTTTTCCTGACCCTGATTCTTATCCCTGACCTTTATGAATACGTGGAAGCCCGGAAGCTAAAGAAAAAAAATGAACTTGTCTTTTGAAGATTAACCCATGAAAATTTTCATTGACCGTCCAGTAGCCACCCTAATGGTTTACCTGGCCCTTCTTTCCCTGGGTATTTACTCGCTTTTTCACCTTCCCATAGAACTGGCTCCTCAGGAAGATTATCCTCAGGTGGACATCACCGCTTCCTGGCCTGGAGCTTCCCCGGAAATCATGCAAACCCAGGTTACTGCCCTGCTGGAAGAGACGGCTTTATCGGTCAACGGCGTGCGCAAAATAACCTCCACTTCTGACATAGGCGTTTCGCGAATCACTCTGGAGTTTGACCCCAGGATAAACCTGGAGTTTGCCAACCTGGCTTTAAGAGAAGCCCTTGGCCGGGTGCAATCGCAGCTTCCCTACGGCGTAAAGCCAGTGGTTGAACCTTACGTGCCAGAAGATTTCCGCGTCCGACCTTTTTTGACCTATACCATCTCGGGCAATTATCCGCTGCAAACACTCAGAGAAATGGTCAAGGACAAGCTGGAAAACAGCCTGGGCGCAGTCCTCGGCGTATCCAAAGTTGAGGTCAGCGGCGGCTCGGAGCAAAATATCCGCCTGACCCTGGACCAGAAAAAATTAAAAGACCTGGGCCTTCATCCTTACCTGGTAGCCTATGCTCTGAACCAGTACCTGGCCACCTTTCCTTCAGCCCGAATCTTAAAAGGAAACGAAGAGTATCTTTTAAGAATCAGCACCTCCCCCAGAAACCTGAAAGAAATAGAAGAAATCATCGTGGTGAACCAGGGTGGTGTGCCGGTTAAAATCAAAGACCTGGCCCGGGTGTCAATTGAATACGCTGACGTCTATCATCTCAACCGTATAAACGGCCAGCCCACGCTGATGCTTCGGGTGCTTAAAGAAAAGGGCCGCAACACCCTGAAGGTGGCCAGCGAAGTTAAGAAACGTCTGGAAGCGGTCAGAAAAACTTTGCCGCCGGACCTGGTTTTCCGGGTGGTTGATGACGAAAGCCAGGAAGTCAGGCGCAATCTCCAGCACCTTTGTCTTCTGGCCATAACCATTACTTTCATAATTTTTGTCATCATCTTTGTCATCATCCGGAAGCTGGCCCCATCGCTTTTGATTTTATCCTCTGTCGCCTTTTCAGCCATCATTTCCTTCAATTTTATTTATCTCTTCAAAATTCCGATGAACATGCTGACCCTGGGGGCCATGGCTCTGGGCTTTGGTATGTTCGTGGACAACGCCATCGTGGTCTTTGAAAACACCCTCCGCTTGCGGGAACAAGGCTTTGAGCCGCAAGAGGCCGCCCGGTGCGGGGCCCAGGAAGTGTTTATCCCAGTCCTGGCTTCCACGCTGACCACGGTCGGCGTTTTTTTCTGTTTCCCTTTTTTCCAGGGCCGGTTGCGGGTTTACTACCTGCCGCTGGGCCTGGTCATGTCCATAGCTCTGCTGACTTCCCTTCTGGTATCTTTTTCCCTGATTCCAGCCCTGAGCCCCAGGCTTCTTTTTGTCAGAAAAAAGAAAGAAAAAAGTAGGCCGCTTTTAATCTTTGAAAAGCTTATTTCCTTTAGCTTAAAGCATCCAGTGGAAATTCTTCTTGTTATCATGCTCCTCGGCTTCGGCAGCTACAAGCTCTTCCGCAAGAATGTGGTCATCGGTGAGTTTTTCCGCTGGTATGCAAGAGACAGACTGACCGTCTCCATAGCCACGCCGGCCGGGACCAGAATTGAAAACACCGATGAGCTGGTCAGAAAATTTGAAGAGAAGGCCCTCTCCTACCCCTGCGAGAAACAGGTAGAAGCCCAGGTGCTCAGCGAAAGCGGTTACCTCAACATAACTTTTCCGCCGGCCATAGAGCGCTCGGCTCATCCCTACATCCTGAAAGATGAGCTTATTCGTCTGGCCACCAATTTTGCCGGTGTTAGCATCGGTGTTTATGGTTTTGACCCGCAGGGTTATTATTCCTCCATGAGCGCCGGCCGTTTTCTTGATTCATACATCAGACTCTACGGTTATAATCTCAAAAAGCTAAAGGAAATAGCCGAAGACCTCCAGGTCCGGTTGCGAAAAAATCCCCGGGTGGGAGAAATAAAAGCCATCACCAGCCAGTATTACTGGGGAAGTACCGAGACCACAGAATACGTGCTGAAGATTAAGCCGGAAGCTCTGAAAAAGTTTAACCTGGACCCCAACTTCCTTTTCTACCAGATGCAGAGCCTGCTGCGCGGAACATTCGGTCTACCAATCAAAACGGTGATGTCCGGAAAAGAGATGGCCCTGGAAATCAAATTTCCTGAGGCCGAAAAAATGGATATCTCTGAACTGCTGCAAACTCTGCTCCGCACCCCTTCCGGCGAACACCTGAGAATAAAGGACCTGGTCACAGTAGAAGAAAAAGAAATTCCAGGCGCCATCTACCGGGAAAACCAGCAGTTTCAGATGACAGTTATGTGGGAATTTAAGGGTCCTTACAAGGCCGCGGACAATTACCGGCAGGCTATTTTCTCCAGCTTAAGTCTGCCGCCTGGCTTTTCTGCTACTCTGGAATATTCATTTCTCCTGACCCAAAAAGAAAAAACCCAGTTAGCTCTGGGGCTACTGGCCGCTTTGATTATCATCTACATGATTTTGGCCTCGCTTTATGAATCGCTGGTTCAGCCTTTCATCGTCATGCTGGCAGTGCCGCTCTCGCTGATAGGTGTTTTCTTAGCCTTTGTTATCGCTGGTTATCCTTTTGATTCCTCAGCTTATATCGGTCTTATTCTACTGGCCGGGATTGTGGTCAACAACTCCATCATCCTGGTGGACCACATCAACCTGACCCGGCGGCAATCAGAGCTGCCGCTGGCGGAAGCCATCATCAAGGGCTCTGAAGAAAGAATCCGGCCGGTGTTCATGACCACTTTTACCACGGTTTTTGGTATGCTGCCGCTTCTGCTCATCCAGCTGGACAGCGGCCAGCGCCAGATCTGGTCCACTCTGGCCCTGGCCACCCTCGGCGGTCTGACTACTTCGGCGGTTCTGATTTTTCTGGTTATTCCCATCTTCTATTTTTACTTTGCAGGCCGAAAGTCTTAGAGTGGGGCCTGGCCCGGTCCAATAATGATTAAACAGAAAAAATAATTCTGCTTTGTTCCTTTAATGGCACTTTTACGCTAATGGTTTTTATCAGGAAAACAAAGGTAGCTTCATCAATTAAGGCCAGCTCCGGTATTAGCTGCGGTATTCAAGTCCGGACCAAAATTTAACTC